>ULRO01040899.1_pt1 | contig 12090 bp, 4 predicted proteins | sample 1955421 | NCBI WGS metagenome assembly ULRO01 (sample SAMEA4835682, study PRJEB28245) | human gut metagenome | biome: gut microbiome; material: fecal sample | place: Denmark | collected 2008 | reverse complement strand
GCGGCTGACCGTCGAAGAGGATACGGCCCTCGGCCGCACCGTGGGGGCGCAGGGCGGGCTTCAGCTGGCGGAGAAGCGTGGTCTTGCCGCAGCCGGAGGCGCCGCAGAGGACCCAGAACTCGCCCTGACGGACCGTAAGGGACACATCCGCCAGCGCGGGGCGGGGCTGCTGGGGGTAGGTGAAGCCAAAATGCTCCAAACGCAGCAGTTCAGGCACGGGGCGTCCCTCCTTTCCGGACGAGATAGCGGCGCCGGGACAGGGCGTCCAGCAGCACCGGCGTAAAGCAGAGCAGGCCGTAAACGGCGAAAAAGCTGACCGTCAGCGGTGTGACGGGGCCGCTGAGCAGCATGGGGTAATACTGAAAGCGCAAGCCGCCGGCCAGACCGCCGCCCAGCAGATACAGGCCGCAGAAGGCCAGCCAGAGGGCGACGGCACCGTCACGCCGGTCAAAGCGGTAGAGGGAGAAGGATGTCCTCCCCGGCAGGCCATAGCCCCTGCAGCGCATACTATCGGCGGTAATGAGCCCGCTTTCCAGGCTCCAGGTGACAACGATGGAGAACACCCGCAGGGCGCTTCTGACGCGCCGGACCGGGGCGCCGGTCCGGGTATCACGGCCCAGATGCCGCTGGGCCTGGGCCACGGCGCGGAGCCGCCGGACAAAGCGGGGCACAAAGCGGAGGATCATGCTCAGCAGCAGGGACAGCGCCGGGATGACGCGGCCAAAGAGGTACACCACCTTGTCCGAGGTGATGACATCGGTGACGCAGACGAACCACAGCGCCACGGCGCTGAGCATGGCGCCGGCGGCCAGACCGTAGAGCAGGCTCTCCAGCGTCAAAGGATTGCCGGAGGGCAGGTAGGCCAGAATGGTGACGCCCTGGTGGACAAAGGCGGGGTTCACCGCCGCCGCCAGGAGGGCCATAGGCAGCAGCCACAGCAGGTGGCGGCGCAGGCCCTTGCCGCCCAGCAGACGGGCAACATACCACCCGCCGCCCAGCGTCGACAGAACCAGGCACACCGGGTGCATCAGCAGCATCGCGCAGGCGATGACCAGGGCGAAATAGGCAAAGCTCACCGCCGGATGGCAAGTGCGCAGCGTATCGTCCATGGGATCACCTCCTGCATACATGATGTCTTAACCTTTTGATTATACCCTGCCGCCAGGGGATACGTCAATCCTGCGTGCGGAAAAAGGGCGGCAAAAGCCGCCCTTTTGTCAGCCCATGTAGGTATTGCCCACGTCTGCACCCATATTACAGGTGTAGAGCCACTGAATGCTCTCGCCGCCGGAGAGCGTATAGCTGTCCGCGCCATAGTTGGGGAAAGTTCCCCCCACACAGTACATCCAGCCGGAGCTCCTGCCCACATTTTTTTCGAACAGGCCGTTGATGCCCCTGACATAGTTGCCGCTGGAGCTCACCGGGATACCCGCGTCACCGCAGGCCCGCTTCAGTACGGACATGACAGACTCACCCTCGGTGATGGTCACCGTGGTGGACAGGATCACGCCGTCGGCGGGGATAAGGCCCTTCACGCCGTCGGAGCACTTGTCCATATTATCAAGCACCGTGGCACAGGAGATGTACAGCGATACGGACGCCGCCGGCGCCGGGTCAGGTGCAGGCGCAGGGTCCGGGTCCGGCGCAGAAGGCTGCTCCTGTTCCTGCTGTTTCTTCTCTTCTTCCAGCCGCTTCTGCTCCTCCAGGCGCTTGGCTTCCTCCTGCTTTTTGGTGTCCTCCTCGGCCTTTTTGGCATCATCAGCCGACTTCTGCTTGTCAGGCTTCTTATCGTCCGCGGTCTTATCCTCAGTCTTTGCCGCGTCCTGCTTGCCGTCAGCCTTGGTGGTGCCCGTTTCAGCTGTGTCGTTCTTCCTGGTGTCCGCGGTCTGCTCCTGCTTTGCCGTGGGAATGTTGCCGGGGGCGTACGATACGGTCTTTTTTCCGCAGGCGGCGCAGGTCAGCAGCAGGGACAGCGCCAGCGCCAACAGCCAAAATCGGTGGTTTTTCTTCATATCTCTCATTCCTCATAAAAGCGCCATACGCAGAGGCGCTTTCGCGCCCCTGCGTCGGCTGTTCTGTTGTTACTTGGAAACGCGCTTCTTCCGGGTCAGCACCACAACGGCTGCCGCCGCCAGGACCGCGCTGCCCAGCCAAATGACCATCTGGCTGTCGTCCGCCGTATTGGCAGAGTCCTTCTTGCCGCTGTCGGCCGTACCGCTTCCGCCGTAGTAGTACCCGGAGGACACCGTCTCATAGGAGACGATAGCGAACGCGGAGGCCTTGTCCGTCTGGAAGGTCAGGACATAATTGCCCTTGGTGCCGCCCAGCGTAGCGGACAGCTCCGCAGTGGTCACATTGCCGCTGCTATCCGTGTGGCTGCGCACCACGCAGACGTGCTTGCCCTGAAGGGCCGCGTACAGCTCGTCGGTGATGGGGATGGTCACGGTGACGCTGTGGGGCAGCTCGATAAGCTGCGCCACGGTCTTGATCTCGTTCCCTTCCGTCTTGACCAGCGCCACAGTCACGTCTACGACCTTCTCCAACTGCGCGTTCTTGCGGGATTTGTCGCCGCGCAGGGCGTCCAGCTTCTCGGCCAGCTTGTTCAGCTCCTTCTTAACCTCGTCACCGGCCGTCTTGGCCGCCTCGGTCAGGGCGCTCTTGCCGCCGTCGGCGGCCTTCTGCTCGTTGGTGAGCTGGAGCGTATCCGTCACGGTCACGGTGATTGCGCCGTCGCTCACTGCTGCCTTGATGTCCGCCAGCACCTCCCCGGTGATGGTATCATCGGCCTTGATGACCAAGCCGTCGCCCGCGGCGGTCTTGTTGTCTTTGCTGTCCACCTTGATGTCATCGCCTTTGACGTTGGCCATCGGGTTCTTGACGCCGCAGACGGTGCAGACGCCGTTGACGTAGGTGTGCTTGCCGGTGGCGGGAATGGTCGCGCCAGCTGTGATGACAATGCCGCAGCGCTTGCAGTAGGTATCCGCCTCATGGCCGGAGGCGTAGCAGGTGGCCGCCACCGCCGCACGGGTGGCCTCATCGTGGCCCAGGGCCGCGATGACCCAGCTGTCCTTGGCGATCTCGGTCTTGCCCGCCGCATCGCTGAAGAACTTGTGGCAGCGAGAGCAGGTCCAATAGGCACTGTTGCCTGCCTCGGTGCAGGTAGCAGCCTTGCCCGCCGTGGCAGTCATACTGTGCCCCAGAGACGGGACGATCATCGTCTCCTTCGTGCCGCAAACGCTGCACTTACGGGTGCTGATACCGCTTTCGGTGCAGGTGGGTTCCTTGGTGGTCGTCCACGCGCTGAACTTGTGGCCCGTCGCGGGAACAGGCTTTTCCTCCACGGCGCCGCAAATGGAGCAGATCCGGCGGCTGACGCCGTCCTTGGTGCAGGTGGCGGCCACGGTCACTTGCCACTCGCCGAAGCGATGGGCGCAGGCGGCGTCGGTCATATCGTAGAGGGCGTTGGCCTTCTCGGTAAAGCGCGCATAGGCGGCCATGGCGCAAAGCGCCTGCTCCGTGGCCATCTCGTTGACGGCCTTGTCTGCGAACTGATGCTTAAAGCCGCCGTTCTCCGCCACGCGGTACTGCAGGAGGTTCCCCAGCACGCTCAGGGTCTTCCCCTCCACGGTCTTGGTAAAGCGCGCGTCCGTGTTGGCATCCAAATTCAGGGCGGAAAGGGCGATGACCACCTGCGCGCAGCTCTCGGAGGAGTCGTAGCCGCTTCGATACTTGCCGGAGAGCCAGTTGAGGGCTTTCTCCACGGCGGTGTTCACGGTTTCATTGCCGCCGTCCTTATGGTAGGGTGCCAGCGCCTGCAGCGCCATGGCGGTCATGTCCACGTCGCCGACGGGTTTTGTGTCGGCGCTGGCGCTCCAGCTGCCGTCTTTGTTCTGCTGTTCAAGAACAGCCTGCACCAGCCAGGAGGTGTCGGAGGTGTAATTGCGACTGTTGAGCGCCAGCAGGCCCATGACGAGGCCGTTGATATCCGTTTTACTGGTATCGGTGACCTTCATGATATCCTTGTCCTGCAGCGCCGTCAGCAGGTTTTTGTCGCCCACGTTGGCGGGGTCCTTGCCGATGGCGGTAAGGGCCAGAATGATACGCTCGTTGTCGGTGATGACGGGGGTGTTTTTATCATCGGGCTTCCGGAGGATGCCGTCAGAGCCGATGTTCGCCTTTACATAGGCCACGACCTTCTCATAATAGGCCGCGATATATGCCTCGGACAGGGGCACTTTGGCGCGAGCCTGTCCCAGTACCGCCCATTCGCCGAAGAGATAGCTGACGACCGGGGCGCTCACCGCACTTTGGATATACGCCTTGGCGCCGGCATACGCCTCATCGAAGCCGGGCACTTCCGCACCGGGCACCATGGGATCCGTCGGGTCCAGCGGAATATAGGTGTCGGTAAAGAACAGGCGCAGGGTGTCGCCGTCTTTGAGATAGGTGTTGTCCAGCGTGGTCTTGGGCAGAGTCTCGTTGCCGCCCTTGACGGCGATGCCGAACATCCAGCCGGAGGACTTGCCGTCGCCCTTCTCCTTGAGGGTGTGGCCCGCCGCATCGGTGATGCTCTTGATGTAGGCGCCGCTGCCGGTATAGGTGTAGTTGGCACTGTCAAGGCACGCCTTCACAGCGTCCCAAGCGGTTGGATCCTCGTTGGCCTTGCCGGTGAAGGTAAAGCCGGAGATTCCCGTGAAAGTATGGCCGTTCTTGTTGTAGCCGTCCACCTTGACCTTCACGGTGAGGGTCTGATTTTCGTTGGGGTCATTCTGCCCCGTGGTACCGGGCACCGTCAGGTCGATCTGGATGGGCTGCTTGTAGAATTGGGCAAAGTTCTTGTAGCGTTCCTTGCTCTCCTCGGTGCCGTTGATGCCGAACTTTTCCCAATACTGGGCGTACTTGGTGTAGGTCAGGACGCTGTCCAGCGTAACTGTCGTATTGTACTCCGGCTGGTGTACACGCAGCAGCTCATTCTCGATGACGGAGGGTCGGGAGGATCGGAAGCAGCGGTACTTCTCTGTATCGAGCCAGCCAGGGATATCGTCGGCCTCGATGCCGTCGAAGGTCATATTCACCGTGCCGCGGACGTATTTCAGCGTGCCGTCCTCGTTTTTGCAGATCTCCGCGAAGGGATACAGGTCGGAGGTGACCTTGGTCTTATCCGTATTCTCGTTCTTGATACCGTTCCAGTAGACATCCCCGGTCAGCGCCTTGGTCATAAAGACGGCAGCGCCATCCAACTCCTGCTGGGTAAAAGGCTGAATGGTGAACCTGAACTCCTGCCGCGCCAGCAGAAGGCCGGAGCTGCGGGTGGTGATAGTGACCACGTATCTGGCCTCTGCCGCTTCCTCACCGGGCAGCGGGCGGTAGACCATGGCGTGATACCCGTTGAAGTCCAGCACATCCGGGGTGAGGCTCACCATCGTGACCTTCTGGTTATAACTGTCGGTCATGATGCCCGCTTTCTCCAGAAGAGCGGGTCTGGGCATCTGCATATCGTCGCCGACGGCAGTCGTGTCCACGGGCTTTGTCTTGTCCACAAAGTCACGCAGGAGCCCCTGATACTTCTCCGCCAGAGCGTTTTGCATCTCGCTGGTCACGCTGCTGTCGAAGGGCGCAACGGTGGCGTCAAAGAGCACATCGGCATAGACCTCCACGCCGTTGTCGCCGGTGATGTGCGCCAGCGTGTAGTCATCGAAGGCGTCATAGGTCACGCGGGCGATCAGCCGGAACTTGCCGGCCTTCTCGGGCAGCGCCGTGCCGTCGGCGGGCTGCAGGGGGCGGTTGACGGTTCCCACGCCGGTGCCGTTGGTGCCGTTGGTGATGTAGAGCCACTCGGTGTTCCGGGTGCCCCACTGCACCTTCACATCATAGCGCCCCGCAATGCTGGAGGGAAGCGTGAGGTTGGAGGTGATGCGGTCGTTCACGGTGTAGAGCGTCCAGCCCGCCACCTCGCTTTGGGTGGCCCCGTTGGTGTTCTCGCCGCGGATGAGTTCCCAGTTCAGGGACCCGGCGGCGCTCTCCAGCAGTTTCTGCACCGCGTCGGCGCTGCGCCCCACGGTGGCACGGAGGGTGATCTCCTTGGTGACCCCGGCATAGGTGATGTTGAACTTCAACCCCGTGTACTGCACGGTCTGGCGGGCGGTGCCGTCGCCGGTGAAGTATTCGATGTCGCCGTTGTCAGCAATGTACTGTACCTTGGTACCGTCAAAGCCGTTGGCCTTGGCGCTGCCGTTGACATAGGTGATCTCGGCCTTGTCCGCCACATCCGCATAGCCCTGCTCTGCCAGCAGGCGGCGGAAGGCTTGGGTGATGTTGGTTTCATCATAGATCCCCACGCCTTGCAGGGGCTGCACGGCGGTATTCTTGCGCGTGAACTCGGCGGCAATATCCTCCAGAGTCTGCACCTTTTCCGCATTCTCGGACCAGAGGCACAGCGTGAAGGTCTTGACCTTCGTGGCCGCGCCGCTTTGGAGCGTGGCGGTGAGGGTCACCGTGACCTTATCCGCCGCAGGCGCGGTGAGCGCGCCGGTGGCGGTGTTCACCAGAGCGTTATCCGCCGTCCATGTGAGGGAAACGATCTTCTCTCCACTGCCCTCCACGGGAACGGTGACGCTCGCGGGCAGGGTCAGGAAGCCGGTATAGGTCTGCGCGGTCTCCTCTTCCTCCTCCGGGTCGCCGCTCACCGGGGTAAGGCCGCGGAGCTGATAGACGCCGGTGGCATCGGCCTTCAGAAGGTCTGCATTCTCGGCATCGAGCCCCAGTTCCTTATAGAAGTGCTTTTGCAGGGCGTTCAGGAAGTAGTCGTGCAGGTTCGTGACCGCCTCGCCGGGCGCTTCGATGCCGTATTTCTCACAGAGGTCGGCCTTATCGTTATAGTCCGTAAGGTCATAGAATCCCAGCACAGTCTCGGCGTACCAGTCGGCCTTGGCTTTCTTGGCGGCGTCGGCGGCGCTCATGCCGCGAAGTTCCAAGGCGTTGGCGGCGGCGGCAGCGGCCTTGAGGTCGGCATTGTCCACGGGGGTGCCGCCCTGCCAGGGCAGCACCGGGAAGCCGCCGTTGCTGTTGCCGCTGTCAAGGTGCATCCCCATCTCCGCCGCAAATTCCGGGGTGCGCATATAGTCCGCGGTGCGGGCAGTCATACCGCTGGTGGTGCCATCCGCCGCGGCCTGTGGTGCGACGGTGTCCAGATAAGCGCAGTTGGTGATGGTGGCGCCGGAGTTCACCTTGCCTACCACCGCACCGAAGCTGCTTTCCGGACCGGTGACAGCACCTACAGTGTAGCAGTCTTTCATAACAGCATTACTGCGCGCACAGCCGACAAGTCCGCCAAATCCGCCAGCGCTAACACTCTTTGCGTTAGTGTGGACGTTCCCCGCAAAATAGCAGTTCTCTACGGTACCGTAAGTATAACCCACGATACCTCCCGCGCCATTTTGCACCGCATACCGGGAGTACTTGAACAGAATATCCGCTGTGCTCACACAGCCACTAATGACATTGCCTGCCACACCATGACCAACAATACCGCCAACACCAAAGATCGTGTCATTGCCGCCTTTGATGTAACCACTGACGAGGCAGTTTTCAATCCGGCCTTCACTCTTATCCGCAATACCTCCGACATTACTTGTACCGTCAATGGCGCAATCCACACACAAACTCTTGACAGTTCCATTGGCGCTCAAATAATAGACTAATCCGCCAGTTCCTGCCAAACCACTAACGGTGTGACTATCGCCGTCCAACGTGCCGGCAAACTTATTACTGTCGGTGCCGATGGCCGTCCAAGTCTTGCCGTTGAGGTTGATGTTGGCGGTGAGCTTGCCGCTGATGGTCGTGCCGCCCTTGTTGACCGCATCGGCAAACCACGCCAGCTTCGCGGCGGTATCGATCAGGTAGACACCGCTCTTGTCCTGCGTGGGCGCGGTCTTGGTCGTGCCGTCCCAGCCCGCACCGGCATAGGTCAGTGTTACCGTGATGGTGTCGTTTTTGGCAGCGGTAAAGCTGCCGCTGACCGTGATATAGTCCGCCTTAGTGACGGTATAGGCATAGGTCTCGCCGAGGTAGACGATGTATGCGCCGTTCTCGTCTGCTGCGATCGGGCCGCCCACGGGGTGGGTCAGCGTAACAGACGCATCCGCCGGATCAGCTACAAACTTCACCTGGTACGCCGTCAGGGCAGTGAGGGCCACATCCTTGGACACGTCCCCGCCTTCAACCTTGATGGTTCCTGTCTTAGTCTCATAGCCGTACTTGCTGACGGTATAGGTGTAGGTACCCGCGGCAACGGTGTATGCGCCGTTTTTGCCGGTGATCTCCGCGCCGCTACGGTCCTTCAGCACCACCGTTGCACCGTCGGGAGTTTTAAGGGTGAGGGTATAGAACGGAACTGTTGCAAAATTCTTCAGGGCTGCGTAATAGTAACTGGTATAACCATCATAACTAATGGTCAGCACATCACCCTGCGTAAGCTCCACTGAAAAATCTTTCCAAGAAGTTTCTCTGTCAGCACGCTTGACTTGTGTACTGTTCTTCTTTATGGTGAAATAATAGTATTCATCCGGCTCATCATAATCCCACTCGTCTTCCACATACCCTGCCGCATTGGCGATATAGCTGAACGACAGCTTCACATTCTTTGTAGCTGTGAGAGCCAGTGTGGTCGTTTCTGTGGTCTTGAGATAGGAGTCCTTGCCAGCACCCTCTATGGTAAATTTCCCCTTGTCACCGCTGACGGTGATACCCTGGCAATTGGCAAAGAAATCCTCAAATATCGCCTTTTTTGCCAGCGTCACTGTGATATTCACCTTATCGCCATTCACAGAGAATATACCGCCGGCATTATCGCAGCCATCGCAGGCAACTGTATAAGCGTAGCTGCCATTGGACAGACTGCAGCCTGTACCATCACCGGTATATACCGCCTTACCGTTGGTTTTGACGGTCACTGTCGGATCCGCCGTGATCCCTGCGGGGCGCGAGATATCAAACGCCACGGAATAGGCCGCAGATTTGGTCAGCGGCACCGTCTTTGCCACATCTGCAGCAACATTGATCGTTTCCGTAACAGTGTCATACCCATAAGCCGACACCGTGTAGGTATACTCACCTGCAGAAACGATGTATACACCATTCGTACCTTTAAGTTCTGCGCCTGTGCTGTCCTTCAGTGCAACGACCGCATCAGCCTCTTTAGGCTCCGCTGTCAACTTCACCTCATACAGGGACGAAACTGTGAAATCCTTGAGCTTGACATAGTAATCACCTAAGACATATGTCTTTATAAGATTCAGTCTCAGCGTATCGCCCTTTTTCAGATCAATGGTGAAGTCCTTCCACTGAGTACTCCCCCATGACCGCATCTCTGGATTATAGCTGTTGTTTTTTACGATCGTAAGAGCTGCGGAAGAAGAATCATAATTGCAGCCCCAATACTTAAAGCTAAGCGTCACATTGGCCTTTGCCTTCAGCGTAATCGTAGATGTACTGCTTGTATTTCCTTGAACCGGATTGCTGGAGCGCAGGCAAAGGCCGTCGCTGTCGGTCATGTCCACCACATAAGGATAGGTGGCATCATTCGTCACCTCAACACTGTTAACAATACCAGCGAAGAAGTCATCAAACTCAGGCTTCTTAATGACCTCGATCTCAATGGAATCCGTTTTTTCCTTGTAGGTCACAGTCACCGTCTGCTTTCCCGGCGCGGTGTTGTCAAATCCCGCCACCGTGAAACCCTTGGTGATGACCTCGCTACTGTTATCGTCATAGGTAACTGTAACACTGAGCTCCAGTTCATCGCCGGTATAGCACGTCGTTTTAGCCGACTTTACGGAAATAGACACGACGTTCTTTTCCACCACTGGCTCCGGGTCCTTCAGCGTAGGATAGCCGCCCCCATTGTACTGGAATGCGCTGCCAAGGGTGGCGGCAAACTCCGCGGACTTCATGTCGTCAGCGGATTTGAGGTCACACTCTTCCGTTGTAGCATTCGTTCCGTTATACGCCAAATTCAACCCGTCTTGTTTTATTGCGTAGCAATTAGTCAAAGCATAGTTCTTACCTCCACCTATCAACGCATATCCCGCATTGGTAGATGCACCATAAGCAGTGACTGCTCCGACAGAATAGCAATTTTTAATCGTTGCAACAAGAGCGCCTGTGCTTTGTCCCACGATGCCAGCGTAGTTATTAAAGCCAGTGATATTCCCTCTGTTATAACAGTCTATGATGGAGTTCTGGCCCTCCATCTTTCCAACAATACCACCTACAGCAGAACCAGTACCGTTTACTGCACCTTCATTCGCACAGTTTTTGATCCCAACAGAAATGCTTTCTTCGTTATTATAAGCTTCACCCAAAATACCGCCCACATTCTTATTTCCTGTAATACTCGCGGTATTTTTGCAATTTTCGATCTTAACATTATCTGTAGCATAGCCAGCAATGCCTGCTACACATTTCTTACCTGTTGTCGTGACACTGCCTGCGGTGATCACATTCTTCACCACGGCGCCGCCCGAGAGTGTTTTGAACAGGCCGACATTGGCCGTGGAAGCGGTGATCGCCAGCGTCACGGTGTGGCCGTTGCCGTCAAAGGTGCCGGTAAAGTCCTTGTCATAGGGCTCCTTGACGGTGATATCCGCCGTCAGCTTATAGCTGCCGCCGGGCTGCATCTCGGCAAATTTCTCCGCAGTGCCGATATCCTGCACCGCGCCTGCCGCGGCCAGCATCGGCGCCGCACCGCCGCTGCTGGTCATTTGGGGCGCAGGCGTTTCCGGAGCAGGCTCCTGCTGCTCCTGCTGCTCCTGCGTCTCCTCATTCCCGGCAGGGACGGTGTTCTCCGTGTCCACCGAAGCTATCTGTTCCTGCTGGGTCTGCTGTTCCTGATCCGCGGCCAGCGTGTCGGCCAACACGGAGGTGGGCAGCATGCTGACGACCATCACGACGGTCAGCAGCCAGCTTATGACTCTCTTCCTCATATCTCTTTCTCCTTTATGTAAATTTTTTGTCGACGTGAGGGGGTGGGCGGGGATGCGGCAACATCCCCGCCCCACTTATGGAAAAGCACGCGGCCAATGGCCGCCTCAGCTTGACAAAGGGGACTCGTCTGCACAGTTTCACGGTCAGATGGAAAGCGCGCACGGCGCCTCAGCTTGACAGTCGAGTTTTCCGCACCGCTTCGCTGTGTATGGCAGCGTGTCAGCCTGGCAAGGGAAATATTTTTCATGCAGGGCATGAAAAATGGGACAGAGTGCACTCTGTCCCGCGAAAATGAAACGCTGCCCGGCGCAAAGCCGGACAGCGAACGCAATAGATACGACCCCTGCACCACGGAAAGACGTCGCCGCCCCCGCCGCCCGCCCAAAAGGGCCGGCCGCGAAAAAGGCGGTGCAAAAAACACCGACCTCCCGCCCAGGAGGTCAGCGTGGTACATCTACATGGTGGTACAAGATTCCCGCACACGGAGAGCGCGCCCGCTGCAACTTTGTCCTACACAATGCAATTCTCCTGGCTCGCGCCGCGGGGGACAGCCATCCCTCCTCGTTTGCAGCCTACCTTCTCATGGGCTTACGCCCACAATGGCGGACTTTCGTCCCGGCGGCTTACGCCGCTTCGGTGCATCCTTGCGCTCACAGTACCGGTCGTGCGGGGTTTGGCCACCCCTTTCCTTCTATGCCGACGCCTGGCCCGTGGTGGGCTGTACGGCCGCCGGCGACATTGGATCAACAGACTGTTTATTTACTTGTCAGCGACATTATATTACAGGAATTGGCCGTTGTCAACCCTCCTCCCTACCCCAATGCCACGTCCAGGATCATCATTACGGTAAAGCCCGCGGCAAAGGCCAGCGCCCCCGGGCCGGGGTCGCCGCGCGTAGGCAGCAGCTCGGCGGCCACCACATAGAGCATGGCCCCGGCGGCAAAGCCCAGCAGCCAGGGCAGTGCCGGAACGATGAGCGCCGCCGCCAGCACCGTCACGCCGGCGGCCAGGGGCTCCACCACGCCGGAGAGCACGCCGCCCAGAAAGGCTCTTCCCTTCCCCGCACCGGCGGTACGCAGGGGCAGGGCCACAATGGCGCCCTCCGGC
>ULRO01054128.1_pt1 | contig 12244 bp, 9 predicted proteins | sample 1955421 | NCBI WGS metagenome assembly ULRO01 (sample SAMEA4835682, study PRJEB28245) | human gut metagenome | biome: gut microbiome; material: fecal sample | place: Denmark | collected 2008 | reverse complement strand
GCAGCGAGCCAACAGGCGAGCGACTACCAGATGAGCCAGATGACGGACAAAATCCCAGAATTGCAGCAGCTTGCCTATAGCATGTACCAAAACGGCCTAAATGCCGACCGCGCTGACCTGAATACGCTCATCGGCCTTGAGGACAACAACTATAATCGCTGGTTGGCCGACCGAAACTACCTCTATCAGCTCGCGCGCGATCAGGTGGGCGACCAGCAGACGGCGGATGCGCTGGCGTATCAGAAGCAGCAGGACAAGCTGAACTATGACTATCAGAAGGAACGCGACGCCATCGAGGATGCGCGCTATGACGCGGAATGGCAGTATAAATTGCAGCAGGCCGCGGCGCAGGCGGCAAGAAAATCGAGCGGCGGCAGCTCGCGCCGGACTTCCGGCAGCGGGACGGGTGGGGCTACCGGCGGCACGATGGACTACGAAGGCCTATTTGCTGCGGCGCAGGCAAGCGGCAATCCGAAGAGCTGGCTTGCACAGAAGGCTAACTACCAGAAGTACGGATTCACGTCGTCGAGCGGTCTTTATTCCGACTACGAAAACTGGCTGGAAGGTCAGAATGGTGGGAGCTCGGGCGGCGGGTATAACTCGAGCTACTTCAACGCCGCGATGAGCAGCCTGCGCGCGATGCTCGCGCAGGGGCGCACCGATTACGCCGTTGGCGGTATTGATTCCTTCTGGGGCAAGCTGAGTGATGAACAGAAGGCGCGCGTGCAGAAGATGCTGAACGAATACGGGCTGACTTACACGGAGGGCTGATATGGGAAAGCTGGTAGCACTGAACACCAACAACGAAGAGAAGAAATTGAAGACCGAGCAGGCCCCCGCAACCACTGTTGCGCAGGGCCAGCGTGGCAGACTGGTACAGACCGGGAGCGCAAGCGCCCCGGTCTCTTCTCCATCTACGGTATATCGCACGAGCCCGGTGAAGATGACGCCGGCGACGCAGCAGAGGGAGACGCAGAAGGGCTATAGCCCGATGTTCCACCAGCAGCAGAACGTCGTGATGCCGAAGAACCAGAACACGCTTGTGCAGGGCCTTAGTAAGGGTGCTTTACAGCAGCAGGAGGCGAAGAACTACCAGAGCGAGAACGCCTTCAATCAGCACGTGCAGGACGTGAAGACGCCTACGGTCGCGCAGCGCGTCGGAAATGCGCTCAAGGGCGCGGCGAAGACCTACGGCGCGGGCTTTGCGAATGTGGCAGGCATGGCGCAGACCGGAAGCGGTTTGCAGCGCCGTGATGAGGCCGAGAAAGAAATTGCGCTGTGGGATCAGGACATCAAGGCGCAGCGCGACGTGCTGATAGACCCCAGCAGCACCGAGAGCGAGCGCGACACAGCGCGCACCGTCATCACCAATTTGGAAGCACGCAAGGCGGCGTATCAGCAGGCTTACGGCGTCGGCGGCGAAGTAGAGCGCACGTCTGACGCGATCTATAAGGCGGCTGACAGACTGGCCGACAGTGGCACGCAGGATATCAACAAGGCGAAAAGCGGCCTCGGCAAGGTCGGGCAGCTCACCGTCGACGTGGGTGTGGCGGGCGCGCAGATGGGCGCGGACGCCATTCTCGGCCTCGCTACGGGCGGCAGCGCGCTTCCTGCGATGTTTGTACGCAGCGGCGGCGAAAGCGCGCAGGAGGCCCGCAGGCGGGGCGCAACGCACGAGCAGCAGGTAAACTATGGTTTTGCAAGCGGCGCGCTCAGCGTGGCGACCGAGAAGATCGGCAACGCGGCAGCGCCGTTCAAGAAGATGTTCGGCAAGGGCTTCTTGGATGATGTCATCGAGCGCACGATGCAGGGGCTCAATAACAGCGCGGCGGGTAAAATCGCGCTGTCGTTCCTCGAAGAGGGCGGCGAGGAAGCCATTGAAGACCTCATCCAGCCTGCTTTGCAGATGATCTATAACGGCAAGACACTTGGCGGGAGTTACAGCGAGCTGGAAGCATCGGAAATTCTGAACGACTTCCTCGTCGGCGGCATCCTCGGTGGGCTCGGCGGTGGCGTGGAGGCCATCGGCAACCGCGGCGGGCGCTATTATGACAGCCGTACCGAGCTGCCGAGGGCGCAGACGGAGACGCGAAGCGACGCGGAGATCGTGAACGACATTGCCGACCGGCTCTTTGCCCGCTATGATAGCATGATCGGCGAGAGTGGCCGCAAGTCCATCCGCGGATCGTATCAGGAGGGCAAGGACACGGCAGAGCACGTGAAAGACTTTCTTCCCGCCTACAACGCGGGCGTGGATGGCAAAGCGAACCCGAACCCGACGAATGAGACCGCCTATGCGGGCTATGTCGCAGGGCAGAACGACGCGAAGGCCGAGGCGCGAAAGAAGACCTTTGCGCAGGAAAATGACGGCAACAGCGGCCTTGTCTACGACGACTACGTTTCACGTGAAATGGACAACGCGACGGCGGACGAGATCAACACCGTCGCAAAGGCGCTTGGCGTGCGCGTGCGCATGGCGGACGAGGTGCGTGGCGGCACGGCTAACGGCGTCATTGAGGGCAACGAAATCCGCATTGCAAAGGACGCGCAGGACCCCGTGATGCAGGTCGTCGGCCATGAGTGGACGCACCGCGTGCAGGAGCTCGCGCCCGAGCAGTACACGGCGTTCCGCAATGCCATCATGGAAGACCCCGACGTCGCCGAGGCGGCGAACATCCTGCATGAGCAGTATAACCGCATGGGCGTTGATACCAGCATGGACGAAGCGCTGGACGAGGCTGCGGCGAACTACGCGGGCGAGATGATCGCCAACACGGACGTGCTGAATGAGTTTATCCGCAGGCACAGCGAAGACCGCACGCTGCTTGAAAAGCTGCACGACGCCATCCGCGAGATCGTGGGCAAGCTGACGGGCAAGGCCAAACAGCAGGCGCAGACGGCGGAAGGACTGTTGCAGCAGGCATTCGAGGCAGCGGCGAAGAACAGCAAAAATGCCGCCACAGAGGGCGGCACGAAGCGCTTTATGTTTGCAGGGGAAAATGCGAAGAACGCAGACAAAGAAGCGCTTAATACGGCGAAAGAGATGGAGGAAAGCGGGGCTGACGCCGAGACCATCCGGCAGAAAACGGGCTGGTTCCACGGCGCAGACGGCAAGTGGCGTTCCGAGGTGAATGACAACGGGATGAAGCTGCGCTTTGAATCTGGGCTATATGACTACGACACGGAGCTGCGGGAGAAAACCCATGCATGGGATAGGCTGACCAACCGCGAGCTGACGGACGAACAGAGGAGAGACCTTGCGGACTACCAGAGAAGCACGGAGCGCGGCGAGGCCGACGAGGCGCTATACGAGAAGCTGGTCGGAGAGTTTGGCGGCGATTTTGAGAAGTGGGCGCTTACATTGGAAACAATAAAAGAGGCTGCAAAGTCCATCCCCAATTACACTACGCTTGGCAAGCTGGTGGATGCGCCGGAGCTGTTTGCAACCTATCCCGATCTTGCTAACATCGGCGTAACGTTCCAGACGCTTGAGCGCGGGCAGAACGGAGGATATAACCGCAGGTTCGACAGCATTGAGCTTAGCCGCGACCTGAAAAACAGACCAGAGGCATTGCTGAATTCCATTACCCACGAGGTGCAGCACGCAATTCAAAGCAGGGAGGGCTTCACCCCCGGGTCAAACCCGCAATACTGGAACAGGAAGCTCGAAGAGGGCTACGACGGCAGGACCGCGAAAGCAAGACGTGAGGGGGCACAGCTGCGCGAGCGGTACGAGCAGATGAAAGCGGACGATCCCGAGTTTATGCGCAGCATGGAAGAACTAAACGCCATGGCGCCGACGGTGCCGCGCGGGAAGATCGACCCGAACACATGGGAGCAGGTTGAGCCCGATCCGCCGGAATGGGTGCGCTTTGACGAGAGACGCGACCAACTGGAAGAGAAATACGGTGACCGCGTGTGGGATTATTTCAGCCTGCGCGACAGCATCGACAGAAACGCGAGAGACAGCAGAATGCCATACGACCTCTACCACGACACGGCGGGCGAGATCGAGGCGCGGGACGCTGCTGCGCGGCGCAGCCTGACGGCAGAGGAGCGCAGAAGCCACAAGCCAAATACCGGCGACGAGAATACGGTATTTGCGGACGGCGGAAAGAGCTACAGCATTGAAAAAACCGCGGATAACAAGTCCTTTGTCGAAGTCGACGAAGATATTCTCGATGGCGTCCCAAAGAAAGACTGGGTGTCAACGGTCAAAGAGAATTTGAAAAATAAATTCCCCGACGGTATCACCGTGGGGAACAATGATATCCGAATTGATAAGCAGAGCAGGCAGGAAATGACATTTTCTGGCTACATGAAGTGGCTTTACAGCCATGATCCGCAGCTTCACTCTGATAAACTGAGGGCGACGAACAATGCGGATGAAATTCTGCTGGCAACGACGGATTGGGTCAACGAAGGATTGAACCACCCTCGCAAGGATTCTATCGCTGACTTTGCCCGAGGGACAGTGCTTTTGCGCGTCGGCGCAAATGATTATACGGCTGATGTCGTAGTCGGAACCAGAAAGAACGGGAATATGGTTCTGTATGATGTGCTGAATTTGCAGCCGGATTCTTTTGTGAAAAAAGAGACGGACGCAGTGAAAGCCGAAAACCCGTCGCCGGGAGCCGACAGAAACACTGCATCCGTCTCTGAAAGTAGTGTACCCCAAAACGGCGAGAATGTCAATGGCGACTATTCCCTCAAGGGCACGGAGAACGCACAGGAGCTTGCGGCGCTCAAGAGAGAGAACGAGACCTTACGACAGCGCGTGGACTACTGGAAGGGGCAGACGCGCCGCAGCGAGGGTGTGCGCACCGACAGCAAGAGCGTCCAGCAGGCGGCAAAGAAGCTCGTGAAGGACTACGGCACGGAGATCGACAGCAGCGAGATCGCGGGCGACCTTGCGAGCCTATACGACTACATCGCGCGCGGCGGAGATGAGACCGGCGAGCTGACCTACACCGAGGCGAGAAACCGCGCGGACGCCATTGCCCAGCGCATCGCGGAGAGCGCCATCGCGAAGGATGACGAGGTATACCGCGAGTACAGCGAGCTGCGCAAGTACCTCAAGGATACGAAGATCACGCTGTCTGCCGAGGATGCGGCTGGCATCACGGACTATTCCGACTTCCGACGCGGCCTTTTCGGCAAGGTGGATATCGGTAAGGGAGAGCATACGAACGTCGATCAGGTCTATTCCGAGCTGGCGGAGAGCTACCCGGAGTTTTTCAGCGAGACGCGTGAGAGCAACGTGAGCGACCAGATCGGCCGCATTGCCGAGGTAGCGAACGAGCTTTACAACGTGGGCGAGTATAACCCATTTGAGGGCTATATGGGTCAGGCGGTCAGCGCCATTTCCAACGATATCATGGAACGATTCTTCGATCTACCGCAGGCAAAGAAGACCTTCGCCGACGTGCAGGCGGAAAAGCTGGATGCAGCAAAGGCAGCGGGCCGCAAGGCTGCGGAGGATGCAAGGCTCGCCGGTCAGATGGCGCAGGGGCGCACGGACGCGGTGCGACTGCGGCATACGCAGGAGGCCTTGCAGAAGGCGCGCACGCAGCAGGCGGAAAAGCTGGACGCGCTGAAAAACCGTTACCGCGAGAAGGATGCAACGCGCCGCGATGGGCAGAAGCGGCGCGAGCTGCGCGCGAAGATCACGCGGCACGCAAAAGACCTGTCGAAGAAGCTGTTGCGCCCGACGGACACGAAGCACATCCCCGAGAATATGCGTTCGGCGGTGGCGGCGGTGCTGAACAGCATCAATCAGGAAAGCGCCTACACCGTGGACGAAAGCGGCAAGCGCGTCTATGACGGCAGCGGAACGCCGACGCAACGCACGCAGGCATTCGAAGCACTCCGAGATCAGTATGCGGATATTCTTGCCGGTAAAGAGGCAGATGGCGGCGATATGGTCATCGACCCGTCGCTGTTTGGCACAGACGGTAAGGACGGCTTGCTTGGACAGGTTATCAGCATGAAGGACAAGCGGCTCTCTGAGCTGACGCGGGAAGAGCTCGGGACGATGTGGAAGACCATCCGCGCGGTGGAGAAATCCGTATCCACGGCGGGCAAGGTGCTGTCCAAGAGCAAATTCGAGACCACAAAGCAGATGGCGGACGCCTTCAAGACCGACGTGAGCACGCGCCGGAAGAAGCTCGGCAACAATACGACGATCAGCTTGGAAACGCCGTACACCTTCTTCGCGCACTACGGCGAGACGGGCAAGAGCATCTACCGGATGCTGCGCAATGCGCAGGATCAACAGGAGGTCATGGCACGTGACATCGCCGAGAAGACGCAAAAGGTGCTCGGCGACGAGCTGGGCGCGGCTGGCTTCAAGGACGTTGCAGGCAAGGCTATCCACGGCGACCTGAAAGGCGCGCTGCGCGACGCGCGCGGCAGCGCCATCGGCAAGTGGGAGGCGGAGACGCACGATATCACCGTTGCTAACGGCGGCAAGCTGACGCTGACGACGCCGCAGATCATGGAGCTGTATCTTCTGAGCAAGCGTAAGCAGGCGCTCGGACATCTGCTCGGCGGCGGCGTCATCCAGCCGGAGATCAAGAGCGCGGAGACCGGCATGACGAAGGTACGGCGTGGCACGCAACAGGTCTTTTTGACCGAGGGTGACATTGAGCGCATCACGGGCAAGCTGACGGACGAGCAGAAGCGCGTGGCGGACGGCTTGCAGGAGTTGACCGCGACGACGCTTGCCAAGTACGGCAATGATGCGAGCATGCAGGCCTACGGCTACCGCAAATTCACCGAGAAAAATTACTGGCCCATCAAGTCGGCAAAGGAAGCGCTGCACAGCAACCTCGAGAGGGACAGCGGCAACGTGCGCTCCATCAAAAATATCGGCATGGCGCAGCAGGTGACTCCGAACGCAAACAACGCCGTGGAGCTGCGCAGCGTGTTTGATACGTTTGCCGACCATGCGTCCGATATGATCGACTACGCGGCATGGCTCGCGCCGATGGAGGACGCGAACCGCTTCTTCAATTTCCAGTACCGCAACGACGTGGGCAACAAGACCGGCGTGAGCGTCAAGGGTCTGCTCAATGAAAAGGGCGGCGAGGGCGCGCAACAGTACTGGCAAAAACTGATGGGCGACATTCAGAACGGCATCGGCACGAAAGACTTCGAGCCGATCACGGGCGTAATGGGCAAATTCGTCGGCAAATTCAAGGGCGCTTCGGTCGGCGCGAACATCCGCGTCGTCATCCAGCAGCCGACGGCATTCTTCCGCGCGGCAGCGGTGCTCGACCCGAAGGACATGGCAAAGGGCATGACCGGCGGCGTGACGAAGGGAAGCGGCTGGAAGAAGGCGCTCGAGCACTCCCCTATCGCGATGCGCAAGGACGTCGGCAGCTTTGATATCGCGTCGCCGTATACGCTGAAAGAGCGTTTCTACGGCAAAGAGGGCGTGACGAACAAGCTGAACGACCTCACGGGTGCGGCAGCGGGCAAAGCGGACGCCGTGACGTGGGGCAAGCTGTGGAACGCCTGCGAGTGGCAGGTGAAGCGCGAGAAGCCTGATATTCGCGCGGGCAGCAATGAATTTTACAGCGCGGTCAACGACGTGTTCTCCGACATGATTGACCAGACGCAGGTCGTCGACGGCATCTTGCAGCGCAGCAACATCATGCGCGGCAAGAGCACGCTTTCGCAGCAGGCGACGGCCTTCATGGGTGAGCCCATTATGAGCCTGAATGTGCTGATGCGCAGCTATGACAACTTCCGATATGAGGAAAATCCGGCAAAACGCAGCAAAGCCCTCAAGACGCTCGGACGCGCGGCGACGGCGCTTGTGGTGACGAACGTTGTGAACGCGCTGGCGCAGAGCATCGTCGACGGTCTGCGCGACGATGACCGCGACAAGGACTACTGGGAGAAATTTCTTTCGGCCTTTACGGGCGTGGAGGGCGACGAGAAGAACGCGCTCGAGTTGATCGGAAACGTGGTGCTGAACGGAAACGTCGGCAGCAACATGAATCCTGTGGCGCAGATACCGTTTGCAAAGGATGTTTTATCCCTCGCGCAGGGCTATGATGTGTCCCGCCCTGACATGGAAGTCTTCTCCGACCTGGTCAACGCGGCAAGCGCCTTTGTTGACAGCGCAGGCGGTGACGGCAAGAAGACCCGCAAGGAGGCTACGCTCACGCTGCTTGCGGCGGCAAGCAAGATGTTTGGGCTTCCGGTCGCCAACATTAAGCGCGACCTGATGGCGACGCTGCGCACCGTGGCGCAGGCGAGTGGCAGCCTCGGCTTCCAGTACGAGGTGGAGAAGTTCAGCTACAACCTCGAGAACAGCAGCAACAAGAGCCGGTTTATCGGCATTCTCTACGATGCGCTCGAGCAAGGCGACTATGCAACGTATGAGCACGTGCGCCGTGACCTGATGGAGCAGATGGGGCTCGACGGCGAGAGCATCCAGAGCAGTCTCAAGACCCGCTACAAGAAGGAAACCGAGAGCGAGGCAAACTATTCGCTCCCGCAGAAGTCGCTTGATCTGCTGGGCATCCGTGGGAAGTACGCCTACGACAGCGGCGAGAGCGAGGAGAAATTCAGCGCGGCAGACCTGAATGCGAGCGCTTACAGCAAGTACGAGACGCAGAAGGGCGATACCTACCGCACGCAGGCCGACAAGGCGACGAGCAGCGGCGCGTTCTCCCGGCTCTCTGACGAGGGCAAGGACAAGGCGCTCGGCTATGTTGAGAGCTACGCCGAGGCGATGGCACTGAAAGAAAACTCCGGCGGGCAGTATGAGATCACGACGAAATGGATCCAAAACGCGCAGGAGGCACAGAAGCAGTACCGCATCGACCCTGGCGTGTTCGCGGCCTGCAAGGCGGCGGCGAGCGAGTGCGAGAGCCTGAAAGACAAGAACGGCGACAGCATCGATTACAGCAAGGGATTACAGATCATGGAAATGCTGTTCCGCTCGGGTCTCAACGAGCAGCAGCGCACGGCGATGTATGAATATCTGGACGTGCCGAAAAGAATTCGCCATTGGAACCGCGCAAGGGTGGACGAACAGCTTGCAATCGCACGGAAGAAAGCGGCGTAAAGAGAAAGAACCTGTCGGGAATCCGACAGGTTCTTTTGCCCGTGGTGAATTTGCGGGGTCGGCATGATAGGCTCATGGGAGAACACCAAAAAATAAGGGGGCGTGAAAAATGGATAATGCAAAGCACTACGATGACGCGGCGATCGCGCTGATCGAAAGCCGATGCAAGAGCAACACCCACCGCATCGACGAGTTGCAGGAGCATCAAACGGCGCTGGACAGGCTGGCAACGTCGGTCGAAGTGCTGGCGACCAAGCAGGAGACCGTCGAGGGCGACGTCAAGGAGATCAAAGAGGACGTGAAGGCCATCACGGGCAAGGCGGGGAAACGCTGGGACAGTCTGGTTGACAAGGCTCTCGCGGTGCTGGCTGGCGCGTTTATTGCGTGGCTGCTGTCTGGTGTGGCCTTATGAAGAAGCTGAGAAAGCGGGACAAGTACGTCATCGCGGCAGTGCTGAACCTCTGCTGGTACTGCATTGCGGTGCTCGTATTGACCGCACATGACAAGGTAGTGCCGGACAGCCTAACCGTCGCATGGTTCACGGCGTGGACGGCAGAACTGGCACTGCTGGCAGGAATCAAAATCAAGGGAAAGGACGAATAACATGGAACTGATTCGTAAGAGACTGGCAAACCTGATGAGCGTCAAGAGCCTTGTGACGCTGGTGCTGACCGCTGTTTTCGCCTATATGGCGGTGACGGGCAACATCTCGCAGGACTTTATGACGATCTATGCGGTCATCATCGCGTTCTACTTCGGCACGCAGAGCCAGAAGACGCAGGACGTGATCGACATCAAGGGTGACGAAAATGTATCACAGTAGGGATATCGCCGATCTCCGCGCGGATGTGCGCGCAAACTGCGTCATTTTCCTCGACCTCTGCAAGGAGGCGGGGCTTCCAGTTCTGGTGACGGAGACGGTCAGGGATGACGAGTACCAGCGCTATCTTGCCGCAAACGGCTACGCGGCAAAAACTGCGACGCGCCCGACGTTCCACGGTGTCAAGGCGGGGCTTGCGTTCGATATCTGCAAAAACGTCAAGGGGCATGAGTACGACGATCCGTCGTTTTTCGCCCGCTGCGGGCAGATCGGCAAGCAAGTCGGCTTTTCGTGGGGCGGCGACTGGAAGAAATTCCCCGATCGCCCGCATTTCCAGTGGGACGATCACCTCAAGTACACAGGGAGCATGATCTTGGCGGGCAAGTATCCGCCGGAAATGGAGGAATACATGGATCAGGCAACGTTTAACAAGATGATGGACAGCTACCTTGCGCAGCTGCGCACGAAGCCCGTCTCCACGTGGGCCGCGAAAGACTGGGCGGCGGCAAAGGCAGCGGGCATCACGGATGGCAGCGCCCCGCAGGGGCTTATCACGCGGCAGGAGGCCGTGACGATGATCCAGAGAGCGGCAAAATAACGGTGTCCGATTTGGGCACAGGAAGGAGCACGGACGGCGAAAGCCCCCTCTGCAAGTCCAGCAATCAGGCATGGACGGAACACACAGAGCAATCCGAGCAAAGCTATCCTCTATGGCCCCCAAGCGAGCCGTAGCGTATATCTTATCGTTTGAGCTTCCAGCGGACGAGGCGTACTGCCTTATTGAATGCGATGTGCGCGGGAAGAGTCGCGTCGAAGTCGCGGAGATGCTGCACGTCTCACCGGAGTACGTGAAGACGCGGCGGCGACGGGCGTACAGCAAAATCGCGGACGGCATCAAAAACGCATAAAGAAGAGACCCTACAAAGACCTTTTTCAGGCTCTTTGCGGGGCCTCTTTTTCGTTATCATTAAGGCAACAAAAGGAGGTGCGCGCATGGGATATTTCGGGAACCCTTATCAGATGGGGTATAACCCCTATGGCGGATATACCCCTGCAAGCCTACAGAACGGCGCAGGAGCGACGCAAGGCTTTGCGGGTCAAATTACCCGCGTGAACGGAAGAAATGGCGCAGAGGCGTTCAGGCTCGCTCCGAACAGCTCTATTTTGCTGATGGACGAGAACGACCCCATTGTCTGGCTCAAACAGACGGATGGTGCGGGGTATGCCACTGTTACGCCGTACACAGTCGCACCGTATCATGCGGCTGCGCCGGTAGACGTCAACAGTCTTGAAAACCGCGTGAAGAGATTGGAGGAAATACTCAATGCCAAATCCGATGATGCAGATGCTGCAGAGAAGCAGCAGAAGACCAAATAACCCTCTTGCGATGTTGGGAGAATTTCGCAAGTTTGCGCGAGGCGTGACGCCGCAGCAGGCGCAGCAGGAAGTCGAAAGACTTTTGCAGTCCGGGCAGATGTCTCAGGCTCAGTTCCAGCAGCTCCAAGAGCAGGCAAAGGAGTTCGCGCAATTTCTGAAATAAGCCGGGTCGACACGGTTTATTGATAAATCTTTCGAGGAAGGAGAACTCAACATGGATAACGGTATGTCTCTTAGCGATATCGCCGCGGTCACCCGCGACAATGACGGCTGGGGCAATGGTGGCGCATGGTGGATCATCATTCTCTTCCTGTTCGCCTTTATGGGGAACGGTTGGGGCATGAACCGCAATAGCGATTACGGCCAGTACGCCACTGCTGCGTCGCAGCAGGAGATCCTTTTCGGCCAGCAGTTTGGCCAGCTGAACGACCGCCTGACCAACATCGGCAACGGCATCTGCAATCTCGGCTACGAGATGCAGGGCGGCATCGGTCAGCTGGGCAAGGAGGTCGCGCTCGCGCAGAACGGCACGAACATGACCATCATGCAGACCGGCAACGATATCCAGCGCCAGATGGCAGACTGCTGCTGCACCACGCAGCGCGGCCTTGACGCCATCAACGCCAACATCGACGCTAAATTCGCAGCGCTCGAAAAGAGCCAGCTCGAAGGCCGCATCGCACAGCTTGAGCAGGCCAACAACCAGCTCTATCTGCGCGAGCAGATGTGCGGTGTCGTGCGCTATCCCAGCGGCTACACCTACAGCGCGGGCAACTCCCCGTTCTGTGGCTGCGGCTGCGGCAACGGCAACATTTGACGCCCTATTCGGCGAGGCAAGCGGGGCGGCAACAGCTGCTCCGCTTTTTGTTTTTTTAGGAGGGTAAAAATATGAGTAAGTCTGCAATTTACACGACCAACGTCAGCAATCCCACCGTTGCGGTCGGCGGCATCGTGCCGGTCGGCTC
>ULRO01014534.1_pt1 | contig 12264 bp, 10 predicted proteins | sample 1955421 | NCBI WGS metagenome assembly ULRO01 (sample SAMEA4835682, study PRJEB28245) | human gut metagenome | biome: gut microbiome; material: fecal sample | place: Denmark | collected 2008 | reverse complement strand
CCCGCCGATTGTCTATGTAGTAAAATAAAGCTACAAGACAATCGACGGATTTTTTGCGTAAAGAAAACTTACTTAAGAATCGCCGGAAAGGAAAGCATTTAAAATGGATAAAATAGCAGTACTAATCCCCTGTTACAACGAGAGTAAAACCATAGAAAAGGTTGTAACAGATTTCAAGAAAGTATTGCCGGAAGCGGTAATATATGTATATGATAATAATTCCACTGACCATACAGATGAAATTGCCCGCAGAGCAGGTGCTGTAGTCAGATACGAATATCAGCAGGGCAAAGGAAACGTTATTCGCAGGATGTTTCGTGAAATTGATGCACAGTGTTATATCATGGCAGACGGAGATGATACTTATCCCGCAGAATTTGCCCCTTCAATGGTTGAGAAGGTATTGAATAAAAAGGTTGATATGGTAGTGGGAGATCGTCTGTCATCCACTTATTTTACAGAGAATAAGCGGCCATTCCATAATTTTGGAAACAGTCTGGTGCGTAAATGCATTAACATTATGTTTAAAACCCAGATAAACGACATCATGACAGGCTACAGAGCATTCAGCTATCAGTTTGTAAAGTCCTTCCCTGTATTATCCAAGGGGTTTGAGATTGAGACTGAAATGAGCATTCACGCAGTTGATAAGAACATGTATATCGAAAATGAAGTGATCGAGTACAGAGACCGTCCCGAAGGCAGTGAATCCAAACTGAATACATATTCAGATGGCTTCCGGGTACTGAAAACCATAGCCAAATTATACCGTAATTATAAGCCAATGGCATTCTTCGGACTGGTGGCAGCAGTGCTTTTGATCCTTGGAATTGGATTCTTTATCCCGGTATTTGTAACCTTCCTTGAAACCGGACGTGTGGGAAAAATTCCTACTCTGATCGTATGTGGTTTTGCTGTTTTGGGAGCAATTCAGTCATTGTTTTCCGGACTGGTCCTGCAGACAATGGTTCAGAAGAACCGGCAGGACTTTGAAATGGAACTGCAGAGGATACAGGAGCAGTATAACAAATTACAATGAAGCCTCTGGACAGCAGTGCGAAGCACGGACATTTATATATGGTAATAACGCCAGAGCCTGTTTGAAAAATCATTCCCGCAATCTGCACGCCCCACTTTGCGGAAAGCCTTTTTCAAACGCGCTCTAGAGGCGATAGATTTGCCTGGAGAAATAATAAAAAGTGGAAGCACAAAAAAGGCTTCCACTTTTTGTTATATGATCATTGTTATAGCCTGTACAACAACAAGACTTTCAATCACCATCATAGTTTCCCATATTTTACAGCTGCGGTTATGATCCACAGACACCATAGCTGTAGAGAACAGGGAAAACAGCGCTGGAGCAAGAGGAAGAAAATAACGTCCCTGAATGCCCTGTATATGATCACAATCCATTGTGGTATAACCGACCATCATGGAAAACATGATCAGCAGCAAAGATCCCAGACAGCTAAAGGCGATAAATGTCCGGTTTTTCCTGGTGAAAACCGGGGCGTCTCCTTTTACGTTTACAAGCAGTAAAAGAATGATCAGGAATACTATTAAAAGGGACCAGTTGATATTAATATCCAGCCAGGATAATTTTCCACCTAATAAGCCTCGTAGAATGGTGTCACTGCACTGGATGACCGTATTCCATAAAATATAAATGGTCTGGAGCGGGTGCTGGAATACATATGAAATCGGATAAATAGTATTTTCCGGATCCGCAGAAATATCTGTGGCAAACATTGCAGAAAACATAGGCATAAATTTAATTAAAGTAACTGCAATTAAAAGGACAGCTCCCACGCAGATACATAAAGGAACGATCCAGCGCATCTTTTTATGCTTGTGATGATGGGGCACATGGGAAAAACACATGAGCAGCAATAACAAAAGTGGAAGGTAAACCCCGCCTTTCACAATTGCAATGAACAGTGCCAGAAATCCAAGAGCGATCAGGTAACTTTTTTTTCGCCTGGGGTTATGTAAACTGTAAAAACACAGTGCCGTAAACAAAAAGATGAACCCGTTTATCACAGAATCATAGGAAGCAGAAGCTGCCTGCTGCAGTGTGATAGGCAAAAGCCCAAGTGCTCCCAGAAGATTTTTTCCAAATGGTGCAATGCAAATGGCTAAATAGACCAGAAGAACAAATACCAGAAGACTGCAGATTCTTGCCAGCTGGAAAGTGAGCATGGGGGAAAGGTGTAGCAGCCTGCCTATACTAAGTCCTATCGCAGCCGGAACATAAACGACTGCAGGAACCAGACTTGATGTGCTTACATAGGAAATCTCGATTAGATCCGTATCTGAAGCAAACTCAAGGCTGTGAAACAGAAGCTGGTAGTAGGAGTTCGTCTCCAGTCCATTGCTTAACATATCGCTTAACTGAGCGTCACAACGCCGTTTATATATGGTATTGCCTGGGGTTTCCGTATTTTTTACAAACAGCATTTTGTTAGAAAGGCTGTAAGCTGCATCAAAATGCGTTGGTTCATCCGGAACTCCGTGAACGGTAACCAGGCATTGGAAAATCAGTCCCAGAAATAAAGCAACAGGAATATAAAATTTCTGCACGGTCATCTGGCGGATAATGATCAGATAAAATGTCATTATTATAAATAAAAGCAAGATAACACACAGCGCAATATAAAAATAAAGCATGAAATTATTGTCGCCGTAAGTGAAGGAATAAATAATATTTGTATGACTGTTTGTATCGTTGTTAAACTCCTGAATTAGGGCCTGTTTTTCATTTGATGTAAAAGAAAGAACCGTTTTCTCCCCATTTATTAATTTCAGTTTTAATTGTAAATGTGCATTTTCAGAGGCACTTACTGGCTGGGACAGATCGCAGGTCAGTTCTTTCTTTTTTGTTGCGCGGAAAACGGAAAGCGTGTGTTCTGCCTGATAATAAATTTCTCCGGAATCTGCATTCGTCAAGGTGATGAAAAGGCGGGCATTGGAAGTTTTATTTTTTGCAGTGCCCTCAAGTGTAAACATCTTTAACTCAGGAACTGTACAGGTAAACGTCTCTGTAAGAACGGGGGAATCCGAGGACAAGGTTATGGTACCTGTAGGTTTATGAGTTGTCATCATAACGTACTCAATGGGCTGATGAAGGTTAAAACGAAACTGGGCTTTATACATAAGAAGACATACACCACTGATAGAGAGAAGAATGATAAAAAGCGAGAGGATATGTCCTGGTATTTTCTTTTCTTTATTCATATATAGAATCTCCTGTGTAAAAAATATTTGTGAAATATGCTCTGCTATTCACACAAAAATAAAATTTCATGTTAAAATATTATAACGAATCGGAAATAAATATGCAATGATTTATAAGAAAAGAGAGGGATAAATGAAGAAACGGAAGCGCTTACTGGTTATACTTTCAACATTTGTCATGGCTGCTCAGCCCCTGTGCGTTGCCGCAGAAATGCAGGATGCAGAAGGCTTTGGGGCAGTAGAAGAAATATGGGCTGACGAGGAGAACGAGGAGGAATTTTCAGCTGCTCCTGAAGTGGGGAATGAGGATTTAAATGGCTTTCAGGCTGAAATTTCCACAGAGGAAAATGACAGGATTGAGGCAGAAGAATCTGGTGAGATCATCTCCGGTGCTATTGCAGGAGATTCCGTTGACAGCGGCATCAGCCTTTTTTCTCTGGACTATTACACGGACAGCTATGGTGCTCAATTGGATGGAAATGCAAAGGCCTTGTACGATCTTCTGGTGCAGAATTATGTGGTGGATTACAGCCAGTATCTGGACAGCGTTGATTTTCCTTTTGAATTTCCTGATACCATTACATTTGAAGCAGTTGTTGAGGATGGCAGTTTTCAGAGAAAAGGAGAAAGCTATGTACAGGCTACCGATGATGTGAAAACAGCAATTCAGGCAGCTTCAGATGCTTTTTCCTATGATTATCCACAAGCTTTCTGGTTCAGGGGCAGCAACTATGGATACCGGGTCAGCTGTGTTCGGGATGGGTCCTCTTCTACCGGATACAGGGGAACCTTTAAGAATTTCACCTTTAAACCGGCAAACAGGGAAATCAGTGAGAATGCCCATACTCGAATGGGGGATTTTATGAATGGTGTTCAGAGTGCTGTTGCAGAGCTGAATGAGCAGACTTTGGGCATGGATATGGAGCAGAAAATAAAGCGGATTCATGATTATATCTGTCAGAGAGTTACTTACAGGAACGATAATACTTTGTGGGTGCATTCTGCCGCCTCGTTGTTTCTGGATGCAGATCCTGCATTTGTCTGCGAGGGCTATGCGAAATCCATGAAAATTTTCTGCTATTATATGGGAATAAATTGTGCCTGTGTCAGCGGAACAGCCAGGGGAACTTCTTCAGGAACTCCTGGAGCGCACATGTGGAATTATGTACAGATGGATGATGGAAACTGGTATCTGGTGGATGCCACATGGGATGATGTGGGAACCTCGCCATCTTCACGGTATTTGCTGGTAGGAAGGGCTACAAAGGGGCAATATATTACCATTGGTGAGGAGCGTGTGGAGTATACCAGTTTTTCTACTACTTCAGCAGAAACGGCTGGTCCTGTGTTTATTTTGCCGGTTCTGGCAGAAGAGAGTTATGCAGATAATAAGGGGAAAAATGAGCCCGCAGTTACATCTGCGCCTACAGTGACACCAACTGCGGCGGTAAGTGCGGGACCGACCCCGACTGCAAGTGCGGAACCAGCGCCGACCGTAAGCGTGAAACCGGCGCCAACCGTAAGTGCGGAACCGACCCCGACCGTAAGCGTGAAACCGGCGCCAACCGTAAGTGTGGCTCCGACTCCGACTGCAAGTGCGGAACCGACTCCGACCGTAAGCGTGAAACCGACGCCAACCGTAAGTGCAGAACCGATTCCGACCGTAAGCGTAGAACCGACTCCGACTGCAAGTGCGGAACTGACTCCGACCGTAAGCGTGAAACCGACGCCAACCGTAAGTGTGGCTCCGACCCCGACTGCAAGTGCGGAATCGACTCCGACCGTAAGCGTGAAACCGACGCCGATCGTAAGTGCGGAACCGACCCCAACCGCGAGCGTAGCACCGATACCCACTGTAAGCGTCACTCCAATCCCGACTGCAACCCCAGTGCCGACTGCGACACCCGTGCAAACTACCACCACACTTACCTTACGGGTAAAACAAACCTACAAGTCCGGTGGTAAAATAAAGTCAGTCCGCACCACCAATAAGAAAATTGTCAAAGTGGATAAGAAGGGCAAAATCACTGGAAAAAAAGCCGGAAAAGCAACGGTAACTATCACTTATACCAACGGAAGCCGTAGGATTTACCAGGTAAAAGTGCAGAAAGGTATTGTAAAAACAACTGCTGTTTCCGTAAATAAACGGAATATAATCCTTGCCAAAAAAGGAAAAAGCTTTCAGCTGAAAGTCACTCTCACACCAGTCACCAGCCAGCAAAAAGTAACTTATAAAAGTTCCAATTCCAAAGTAGCAGCAGTAAATTCAAAAGGAAAAATAGTTGCGAAAAAGAAAGGAACAGCTACAATTACAGTGAAGTCAGGAAACAAAAAAATTACCTGCAAAGTCAAAGTAAAGAAATAACCCCAAAATACTGTCAGAACCGAAACAAAATAAAGTTTTGGTTTTGACAGTATTTTTTTATTGACAAAGCCCAAAAATATGGTATACTTTGATAATCAAACTATTTTAAAATAAAAATAAGAACTACACAACATACCTGGAGGGTATTATGGTTGGAAAAATAAAGGGAACCGGTTCCTACAGGCCGGTTCAGCTGTGGGACAATGACAAACTGTCCCACATGATGGATACAAGTGATGAGTGGATTCGTGGGCGAACCGGAATCGGTCAGAGACACATTGCAAGCGGTGGAGAGACCGTTGCTTATATGGCAGCTCGTGCGGCTGAGGAAGCTCTTTCAGATGCAGGAATGCGACCGGAAGAGATTGATTTGCTCCTGGTGTCTACCATGTCATCTGAAAGAATCATGCCGTGTGCTGCATGCGAAGTGCAGAAACTGATCGGTGCAGTGAACGCAGCCTGTTTTGATCTGAACGGTGCATGCACAGGATTTCTGTTGGCGTTGAATACAGCCCAGGCCTATCTGGGACAGCAGATTTATCGCAGGGCATTGGTAATTGGTTCTGAAACTCTTTCCCATCTTACAAACTGGAAGGACAGAAGTACCTGCGTATTGTTTGGCGATGGCGCCGGTGCGGTGGTGCTGGAAGCGGAAGAAAATGCAGTCTATACCCAGGCTGTTCATTCTATTGGAAGCAGAGGCGAAGCCCTTACCTGTGTCAGCCGCAATCAGCAGCAATTTATAGAAAAAGACGCAGATATTTCTTCAACATACATGCAGATGGATGGAAAAGAAGTATTCAAATTTGCAGTTTCCAAAGTTCCGGAAGTGATTATGGAGGTTTTGGAAAAAGCAGGAAAAACAAAAGAAGAAATCCGCTTTTACATGCTTCATCAGGCGAATAAAAGGATCGTTGCTTCTGTGTCAAAACACATGAACGAACCTTTGGAAAAGTATCCGATGAACATAGAAAATTTAGGAAATACATCCTCCGCAAGCATTCCGCTTCTCCTGGATGAGTGGAATAAAAAAGGCAGATTAAATTCAGGAGACTGGATTATCCTTTCAGGATTTGGCGGTGGACTTACCTATGGAGCCAGCCTGCTTCAGTGGTAAAAATGTGTATCAGGGCTTTGAAAAATAAAACTATAGCAGATAAAAAAGACTGCTTTGCTCTGGAAATCAGGTAATTCAGGCTGATTAATACAGGTTGTTAGAAAGCGTTTTGAAAATCATTTCCGCAATCTGCAGGCTCTATTTTGCAGTATATTTTGCAGAATACCTTTTTCAAACACACTCTGGTCATATAAAGTGAACAGCAACCACGTAAAGCTTTGAATCATAAAAAGTTAAAAATGGATTTGAAAATCTAAAAAACAAAATAAGGAGAACAAAAAATGTTAGAAAAAATCAAAGAAATCGCAGCAGATTCATTAGGAGCAGACGTAAGTACAATGACAGCAGAAACATCTTTCAAAGAAGATCTCGGAGCAGATTCTCTTGATCTTTTTGAGATGGTAATGGCACTGGAGGAAGAGTTTGAGGTAGAGATTCCTACTGAAGATCTTGAGAATATTAAGACCATCGGTGATGTGGAAAGCTATCTTCAGAGTCGCCAGTAATTTGAAAATTTTGTATTCAGACTTTGGCAGTATACAGAAATAATCAGCCGGAATGTCAGGAAATATAAGTTATTTAAAGGATGATTCCGGCATGTATTTGCCATAGGCGGGCATGGTATAACGGAATTACAGAATGGAGAATTTCATGAAAACAGAAGTTACAGAATTACTTGGAATTGAATACCCGATCATTCAGGGCGGCATGGCCTGGGTGGCAGAATATCATCTGGCAGCAGCTGTTTCAGCAGCTGGCGGACTGGGGCTGATTGGAGCCGCAAGCGCTCCTGCAGACTGGGTTCGACAGCAGGTACGGGAGGTGAAAAAACTCACCGATAAACCTTTTGGTGTGAATATTATGCTGATGAGTCCATATGCAGATGAGATTGCACAGGTAATTGTGGAAGAAAAAGTTCCAGTGGTTACAACTGGTGCAGGAAACCCTGAGAAATACATGAAAATGTGGAAAGAAGCAGGAGTAAAGATCATTCCGGTTATTGCTTCTGTGGCTCACGCAAAGAGAATGGAGCGATGCGGAGCGGATGCTGTAGTGGCAGAAGGATGTGAATCCGGCGGTCATATCGGTGAGACAACCACAATGGTGTTGGTGCCTCAGGTCGTAGATGCAGTGAACATTCCAGTTATTGCAGCTGGTGGAATTGCAGACGGAAGAGGGATTGCAGCAGCCTTCATGCTTGGTGCAAAAGCCGTTCAGATGGGAACTCATTTTGTGGCAACCACAGAGTGCTGGGCACATCAGAATTACAAAGATATGATACTGAAAGCAAAGGACATTGACACAAAAGTAACCGGTCGCTCCACCGGTCATCCGGTACGTGCTCTCCGCAATCAGATGACAAAAGAATACTTGAAAAAAGAGGCAGAAGGAGTTCCGTTTGAGGAACTGGAGCAGATGACACTTGGCAGCCTGCGCCGTGCTGTTGTAGACGGAGATGTGAAAATGGGAAGCGTTATGGCTGGTCAGAGTGCAGGACTTGTGAAGGAGCAGATGAGCTGTCAGGAACTGATCAGAAAGCTGGTAAAAGAGACGGATGCGTTGTTGAAAGGAACTGGAATTTATGAGTAAGATCGCATTTCTTTTCCCTGGACAGGGAGCACAGAAGGCTGGAATGGGACAGGATTTTTATGAAAAGTATCCCTCCGCCAGACAGGTTTTTGACCAGGCAAGTCAATGGCTTTCTCTGGATATGAAAGCTCTTTGCTTTGAAAAAAATGACAGATTAAACCTTACGGAATATACGCAGGCAGCACTGGTAACCACCTGTCTTGCAATGGAAAAAGTGGTGGAGGAGTGTGGGCTTCATCCGGATATAACTGCCGGATTAAGCCTTGGAGAGTACTGTGCCATTGCTGTTTCAGGTGGAATGAGTGTGAAAGATGCCATAGTAACTGTGCGAAAAAGAGGAATCCTTATGGAACACGCAGTGCCGGCAGGAGAAGGCTCTATGGCAGCTGTTATAGGTCTTGATGCAGATAAGATCCAGAACGCAATTGCAGGAACAAAGGCTGAAATTGCCAATTACAACTGCCCTGGACAGATTGTTATCACAGGACCAAAACCTGCTGTAGAAGAAGCTTCTGTGAAGCTGAAAGAAGCCGGTGCAAGACGTGTACTTTCCCTTGCAGTAAGTGGCCCTTTTCATTCCTCTTTGCTTCAAAATGCAGGAAAAGAACTGGAAAAAGAACTGTCAAAAGTAGAGCTTTCCGGTCTGAAGATTCCTTATGTGACCAATGTGACCGCCCAGTATGTGACAGACATCAGCGAGACAAAAAATCTTCTTGCAAGGCAGATTTCTTCCTCTGTTCTCTGGCAGCAGAGTGTGGAAAAGATGATTCAGGAGGGTGTGGATACTTTCGTAGAAATTGGTCCCGGAAAGACTTTGGCTGGTTTTATGAAGAAAATAGCGCCGGAAATGAAGACCTATAATATTCAGAATGTGGAAGATCTTGAACAGATTTCAGATCTTATACACAGTAGAAAATAAGATCAAAAACAGTTAATTAAAATAATACAGGTATTATCAGAAGCAGCCGATACGGAGAAATTCAGAAGTGGTTAACAAAGGAAAAGTTAATGTTTGTCGTGCTGGAAAAATATGATATTCACCTGACTTTACAGGAGTAAAACAAGGAATGAATGCAGAAAAAAAGATTGCAGTTGTAACAGGTGCTTCCCGTGGAATCGGAAGAGCGATTGCTCTTGAGCTTGCTGCTAAGGGAGCATTTGTAGTTATAAATTATAATGGTTCAAAAGAAAAAGCGGAGGCAGTGAAAGCTGAGATTATTGCTGCCAGAGGTGCGGCTGAAACCAGTCAGTGCAACGTATCTGACTTTGATGCCTGCGGTGCTTTTATTAAAGAAACAGTAAAAAAATATGGACAGATAGATATCTTGGTGAATAACGCAGGAATTACAAAAGACGGGCTTCTGATGGCAATGAGTGAGGATGATTTCTGCAGGGTTATAGATACAAATCTTAAAGGAACTTTTAACTGCATTCATCATGTGGCCAGACAGATGTTGAAGCAGAAAAGCGGACGCATTGTAAATATGGCATCCATTGTTGGCATCGGCGGAAACCCCGGACAGGCTAATTATGCAGCCTCAAAAGCAGGTGTGATCGGTCTCACAAAGACTGCAGCAAAGGAACTTGCATCAAGAGGAATTACCGTAAATGCCGTTGCTCCTGGCTTTATCAGAACGGACATGACAGATGTACTTTCTGATAAGGTAAAAGAAGAAACCTTGAAGAATATTCCTATGGGAACTTATGGTGAACCGGAGGATGTAGCCAAGGCAGTAGCATTCCTGGCATCACCGGAAGCCAGATATATTACAGGGCAGGTTTTGTGCGTAGATGGAGGAATGTTATGAGTAAAAGACGTGTAGTGGTGACTGGACTTGGAGCAGTAACACCTGTGGGAAATAATGTGCAGGCCTTCTGGGAAAGTGTAAAAACAGGCAAAATAGGAATCGGAGAAATTACCAGATTTGATACTGCAGATTTTAAGGTGAAGCTTGCGGCAGAAGTAAAAGATTTTAATGCAAAAGATTATATGGATTTCAAATCTGCCAAACGAATGGAACTGTTTTCCCAATATGCAGTGGCTGCAGCAAAGGAGGCTATGGCAGATGCAGGAATTGAAATGGGAAAAGAAGATCCTTTCCGTGTTGGAGTGATCGTGGGATCCGGAATTGGGAGCCTTCAGGCAATGGAATCTGCAGATCAGAGACTGATCCAGCGCGGACCATCCAAGGTTGACCCTCTTCTTGTTCCCAAAATGATCAGCAATATGGCCGCTGGAAACGTATCCATTGCTCTTGGTGCAAGGGGAAAATGCACCAACGTAGTGACTGCCTGTGCGTCTGGAACACATTGTATCGGAGATGCATTTCGTGCAATCCAGTATGGTGATGCAGAGGTTATGATCGCAGGGGGAACGGAAGGTGCGATCAGCCCGGTTGGTGTGGCTGGATTCACGAATCTGACCGCCCTTAGCACCAGTCAGGATCCATATCGTGCGTCCATTCCATTCGATAAAGAAAGAGGCGGTTTCGTAATTGGAGAAGGAGCCGGAGTTGTTGTTCTGGAGGAACTTGAGCATGCAAAAGCACGTGGTGCGAAGATCTATGCTGAGGTAGTGGGATATGGCGCAACTGCCGATGCCTACCACATTACGTCTCCGATTGAAGACGGCAGCGGAGCGGCGCATGCTATGACGGATGCCATGAAAGAAGCTGGTGTACAACCTGAAGAAATCGACTACATTAATGCGCACGGAACCGGTACACATCACAACGATCTCTTTGAGACAAGAGCCATTAAAGCAGCACTTGGAGATGCGGCAAAGAAGGTAAAAATCAATTCTACTAAATCTATGATCGGACATCTTTTAGGAGCCGCCGGAGGTGTGGAAGCTGTTGTCTGTGTGAAGTCTATTGAGGAAGGGTTTATTCATCAGACTGTAGGCACAAAGGAGACAGAAGAAGAGTTGGATCTCGATTATTGTATCGGCGGACCAACACGGCAGGAAGTAAATTATGCTATGAGCAATTCTCTTGGATTTGGTGGACATAACGCAGTACTTTTAATGAAAAAATACAGGTGAAAGCGAGTATTATCAGTTTGCGAAGCCTGTGCCTGTGAAGGTACTGAAAAGATATATTTAAAGTATGAATTGCTGTAGAAATTGCTGTAAATAAGGAGAAAAAATCATGGAATTTGAACAAATATTAAAGTTGGTCGACCATGTATCAGCTTCTCATCTGGAGTCTTTCTGCTATGAAGGTGATGGAGTGAAACTGACTTTAAATAATAAAATTGCACCTGTGATCATACCTGGAACCATGCAAAATAACATATTATCGGGTGCTGAAACAGGAGAAAAAGGTTTCGTATATGGAGAAAAATATAGCATTTCGGAACAGGCTCCAGATAGAAAAATGGCGGATAAAGAACTTTCTGCAAGTGAGAAAAAACAGGCTTCAGATACAGTGATTTCCAACGGAGAACCAACAGGAAATACTGTGAAATCTCCTCTGGTAGGAACATTCTATGCAGCTCCATCTGAGGATGCTCCTGCCTTTGTAAAAGTGGGAGATATAGTAAAAAAAGGACAGATTCTTGCTATTGTAGAAGCTATGAAACTGATGAACGATATTGAAAGCGATTTTGATGGAGAAGTTGCAGAAATTCTGGTTGAAAACGGTCAGCCTGTAGAGTATGGACAGCCGTTATTTGTAATCCGTTGATATAGAAAGAAGCTAAATTTTATAATATCCATGTTAAAAGGTCAGAATCCCTTTTGACACGCAGACCATTTTATCAAAAATAGGATAAATACATTTGTTTTTCAATGAAATAGGAGCAGATATGAATCACTTAAATATAAAACAAATTGAGGAAATCCTTCCTCATCGTCACCCGTTCCTTTTGGTTGACTACATCGAAGATTATGAACCGGGAGAATTTGCTGTTGGCTATAAATGTGTCACATTCCGGGAGGATTTTTTTAAAGGACATT
>ULRO01019213.1_pt1 | contig 12286 bp, 9 predicted proteins | sample 1955421 | NCBI WGS metagenome assembly ULRO01 (sample SAMEA4835682, study PRJEB28245) | human gut metagenome | biome: gut microbiome; material: fecal sample | place: Denmark | collected 2008 | reverse complement strand
AGGGATAATCCTCACGGCGATTATACAGATAGGATAAATGAACGCCTAAGGTTCCCCTTCCCAGCTGAAAATGTTTGGTAGCGGCCAGATAATAACGGCAGAAATAGCCGTTCCCTATGGCTGAAGCGAATTTATGCCCGGATGACGTAAAAGGGTCCGAAGTCCCCAGCACGACAGCGGGGATGTATTTGCTTTCTTTCAACACACGTAAGCGGGCGGAGAAATAACGATCTTGGTTCGTGAATCCGGAATAGCCATGCTTATCCAATCCAAGGCTCTCGGCCGTAAACAGCGTACAAGTATACGCTACTTCCAGAAACGGGAAGATCGTCACGTTCAAATAATAATTCCACGTATTAAAATTAAACTTGGGAGGCGTAAGCTCTTGATGCAAGAAGTTTCCGCCAAGCATCACGGTCTTGTCCTTTTGCATATCGGCGGACGGGGCATGCAATAGCCCTGTCGTGCCATAAGATAATTGAGCCGGAAGTATCGTCCAGCAACTTAAGAATATGATCAATAAGAGTAATTTCTTCATTTTTCTTTGTTTACTTATAAACTTCCGGCTCAACATTATTTAATCAAGCTTCAAATATCAAGCATTAATCCGGGATGATGATACCGCCACCGGCGTTATTGCCATCACCATGTCCGTGACCGTGGGATTGCTTGTAGACAGGAGTACCTTCTATCTTGATAAGTTTTTTAGCTACAACCTGAATCTCTTCCACCTTCTTACCCTTTGTCATAAACTTAAATACATACGTATTTGTAGTATATGTCTTCTTCAAGCTCATAGAAGCGACCGTACGATCAGCTTCCGTAGGAACGGATGTAGTCAATGATGTTTGGGTACCTATCTGATAACCATCAGCTTGCAAACGATTAGAGATTCGGTTATAAACCGCATTCTTAGCGACTTGACCATCTACGTTAGACTTTCCGACTAGATCCTGCAAGTTTTCTCCAACATAAGCATTTGTAGTTGTAACAACTACAGGAATGTTTCCTGCCTTACCATCAGAACAGTAATCAACAACCTTTTCTACGATTGTAGTATCAGTACTGATATCTTCAGTTTCCGCTAATGCCAACTCAAAACCTGCGGCAAACTTAGAGAAGTGAGCGACAGACATTTCCGCACCAGTACCATTGATATAAACAGGGTCCGCCGTAGGATCAATCTTCATGATCTCCTTATTATCTATGCCTGTGGTCGCATATAACAATGCCATAGGCTGTGTAGAAGAAACCAAATCCTTCGGAGCGTCGAACGAGATCTTCAAAGCCGGAGAGAATACCGTACCGCTAGGCTCGCCTTTATATACACGGCTTACACTGGCTACCGCACCAGCATCAGAAGTCACATTATTGGATTGCAGAGCTTCCGCAGACATATCACGTTCGATCACCAATGTTTGATTACTACTTGCCGGCATAACGATAACGACAGGCTTACCACTTTCCGCGACCAAACTTACCTCATCTTTCTCTTTTATACCATCAGCGGTCGTACTTTCAATCACTCCTATCGATTCTGTCAATTTCTCAGCATCACTTTGATTCAAGACCTTAATAACTGGAGCTTGAACCTCATTATCCGCACCTTTATAGTTATCTAAGACATTAGCAGGAATGACAACGTCTACTTTTTGTTCAACATTATTCTCATCCACATAAGTGACACCAGACACCTTAACCTCTTCGGTTCCGCCTGCGTTAATCGCATTCTTAATCTCATCCGCTACTTTTTCCGCTTCTTTTTCCGGAACCTGAACACCATATTTAGAAAAATCAATCTCCGTATTTCCACCTGTACCTATAGGGTTCAATGTGATAGGAAATACATAGTTCATACTCTGACCGACCTTAAAGATGATCGTACGAGAGTAGCTCGTATAACCTGCGGCTTTAACACTCAAGATAAATTGAGCATCCTCCGTAACCTTTGATGATGCGATATTGAAAGAGAACTCACTCTCATTCTTAGAAATAAATAACTCTTCACTTCCTAACATCAATGTGACTTCCGCAGTTTTGATGTCTGCGCCCGTAGATAGGTCTGTTATTATACCAGATACGATATAAGTCGCTTTTAACGGATCTGTCGGTTTGGAAGGATCGGAAGGATCAGACGGGTCAGAAGGATCTGTCGGCTTAGAAGGATCATCCGGGTCTACTGGAATAGAAGGAGTGACATTCATCACGATAATAGCTGGATACTCAACGTCGAATGTATCACCTTCGCCCTCTTTCTTTTCTTGATCCGGAACGGCTGAAACGACAACCTTAGCCACGGCTTTAGTATATCCGGAAGCTGTAGCTACTACGTCGTAGATACCGGGAGTCACATCAGAGACCTTAAAATTAGGTTTATTCTCTTTAGCGATCTCTTTATCCCCGTATTTTACGACAACAGAAAGGCTGGAAGTAGAGATAGCTTTTCCCACAACATCCTCGATCGATACGGAAAGATTGTACTTCGCCTTCTTATACTCTTTCGGAGTATCGGGAGTCGTGCCCTTTACCATGACGGCGTTTACTACATACTGTCCAACACCCGATTCGATCTTCTTCACATCCACATCATAGCTTCTGTCTGCATAGCCTTCCGACTTAAAGGCGATTTTGTAAGAGCCTGGTGTGCTTTTCAAGTCGAAAGAGTACGTTCCATCAGAACCCGTCGTAGCACTAAGAGATTGAGCTCCAGAAAGAGCTACGCTAACGCCAGCCATCGGGTTGTTGCTGGCATCCATGACCGTACCACTAATCGCATAGGTGGCAACAGTGCCACCACCATCCGGAGTAGGCACATCATCATCGTCATCCTTACAGCCCATGAAACATACCATGGCTGTCGTAAGGAACAAGACCAATAAGGTCTGTAACTTTGTAATTGTTCTCATAATAAAACTATTTAAAAATTGAGTAATTCCGACTTTATAAAGTACGGGTTGAATTGATTCTGTTGCATGATGTTATCATTCGGCGAGGCTTTATACCCCTTATAATAATAGCGTTCATTACCGGCGTTGTAAGACATACCCCAGTTGTCAAAAGGAAGCACCCGCACATTCTTACGTTTATATTTATAAGGAGGAAGAGCCACTTGAAACCGGAAACCGCCGTTTTTCAAAGCACCTTGCGCCTTCATCGCATAAAATCCTATCGAACAATAGCGAAAATGGCGGATCAAGTCAATCCGTCCTCCGATCTCACCCAGTAAGTATTGCTCGGCTTTCAAGGAGACTTGCGTATTGTATTTTGGCCAGTAGAAACTACCTCCCAGCGACCATGTCACCCGTTGGTGAGTTCCATAATGATATTCAAACTTCTGCCAAGATCCCGTACCCGTACAACCAATACGTCCTTCCAAAGAAAAACGTTCATCCTTCAAATGATGGGTTACCGCTAAATCCACGCCATAACGATCCGCATTGAACAAACCGATACTGGCTCTGGCGAACGTACGATAAGGTAAACGAAAAGATTGGGAAAGGGTAACCATGCCCGGGTGAATCTTACCCGCCCAAGGACCATATCCATCATTATATATAGGAAACACCATCTGCGCCGTCAGCTTCATCCCATTCCAGAAAGAGACCTCGATCGCAGGCGAGAGGTTGAATAACACTTGGTATATTTGCGTGATAATGAGGTTCTTCAGATACAACTCCGGATAAACCACCACGTCTACTTTAAATAAGGAGCTATTCATACGGTACTCTTTTTTCACCTTATCCCAGCTATCGCCCAGATCGTAAGTAGCATCCCAGGCGGAACGGGCCGCATAGGAGCCGGGAGCCGCCTTCAAGCTGTCCGGATTTGCCGTATAGATCAATGAGATCTGCGGTATATTATTATCCAATACGACGATACGGCAGGATTTGCCCTTCTCCGGCAAGCCTGTTTTCTGGATGCGGTCTATGGCATGGGCCAGTCCCACACCCTGCAAACGCCAAGGGGTATTCTCCAAGACATATACTCTCTCCTTCTCGTCTTCCGACCAGATAACATTCTCAAAACCCATATCGACCAGCATATTCGCGGTGATATCCGCATATACCTTATTATATTGCGCCTTTGTAAACATAGGCAATAGTAGCAAAAAGAATAAAAGGCATTCCTTACGGAGTAAAATGGCTCGTATAGAAGACTTTCTATTCATATCTCTAGAGTTTGATTCCAAGTTATCATTGGTTTACTGTTTTTCTTATTCTTACCCTTCCACATAAAAAACGACTAGTGAAAACGATCGTTTAGATCTTGCATTTTTTTAGAAAGCAAAAAGATGATGCTCTTTTGTCATATTCGTGACACTTTGATTAATATATCCTGTTGAGAAAAAGATATATAGCAGGACAAAATTTAATCGGAAAAGGTTGCCAGTCTCGGAGAAATGCCTACCTTTGCAAACGAATAATTGAAACGATCGTTTTTTACAGTCGTTTTCAATCTAAATATTTTTATTGTTATCATAGATACTTCTCATAATAGCCTGCGCCAAAATCAACAAATGACACTTTATATTTAGAGAACAACCTCATTATTTTAAAATGTACATAACCCCGCTTCCAAAGTCAGCTAGCTTCGTTGGCAAAGTAAGTTAACTTACTTGGGCATTTAAGTTAGCTTACTTTGCCATTTAAGTTAGCTTACTTTTTGGCCCTTCTATACAGCCCAAAAAAAATACGGAAATTTGCTATTCTCGGAAAGCATTCTTATCTTAGCAGATTATAGCAAAGAGAGAGTTTCATGTTAGCAGCCATTCATATACAGTTAATCGTTGGTACGATATTTATCATATTGTATAGCGTCACTATATTAGGACTGGTATTAGTTATCATTACAGAGAATAGGAATCCGTTAAAGACAATTCCTTGGGTAATCGTCTTATTATTAGCACCCGGTATCGGACTGCTTTTCTATTTCTTCTTTGGACAAGATAACCGGAAACAACGGATCATATCGAGGCGTACCTATAAACGCATCATGAAAAGGCCGCAAGAGGGTAAATTACCTCAAGACGCCTGCGTAGTTCCGGACCCCTATAAACCTTTATCGACCTTGTTGACTAACACCAACCAATCCTCCCTCCTATACGGAACACAAATCACGATTTATACGAATGGTACCGATAAGTTCAAAGACTTGCTGGAAGAGATCCAGAAAGCGACTCACCATATCCATATACAATATTATATATTCTGTGATGACGAGATAGGAAAACAGGTGCAACAACTCCTTATCAAGAAAGTAAAAGAAGGCGTGAAGGTACGTGTACTTTATGATGATGTGGGTTGCTGGAATGTAAAAGACGGCTTCTTTAAGGAAATGAAGGAAGCGGGTATCGAGGTATATGCGTTCTTGAGGGTAGCGTTCCCCGTTTTCACCAGTAAGGTGAATTACCGGAACCACCGCAAGATTATCGTGATAGACGGTAAAGTCGGGTTTATGGGAGGCATGAATATAGCCGACCGATACGATAAGGGAACCTCTTGGGGCACATGGAGGGATACGCATTTCAAATTCGTAGGGAAAGGAGTACACGGGCTTCAATCCGTATTCCTCATCGATTGGTACGTGGTTAGTAAAAAACTCTTGAACGATCGGATTTACTATCCGGCCGCCCAAATCTATAGCGATAATATTATGCAAATCGCCACTAGCGGTCCGGTAGGTCAATGGAGAACTTTGTTGCAAGCGACCATTTTCATGATCGCCAACGCCAAGAAGTATATCTTTATACAAACCCCTTATTTCCTGCCTACCGAAGGATTGAACCAAGCGTTGCAAACCGCCGCCTTAGGGGGAGTGGATGTTCGTTTGATGCTGCCTAAGCGTTCCGATACACGTTCAGCGAATATGGCCAGTCATTCCTTTATCGACGAGATGGTAAAGGCCGGCGTAAAAGTATACCTCTACAAACCGGGCTTCTTGCATTCCAAGCTAGTCGTGTCCGACGACGCATTGACAAGCATCGGGTCCGCCAATATGGACTTCCGTAGCTTTGAGCATAACTTCGAGATTAACGCTTTCGTATATCAAAAGGAATTCGCCCTGCAAATGAAACGCATCTTTACACACGACATGCATCACTGTGAGCGCTTGATCCCTTCCCGCTGGTTAAAGCGCCCCCTCAAGCAACGCATGGCGGAATCATTTATGCGTCTGTTTTCTCCCCTTCTTTAAGGAAGATGCTAAAGTTCACGGAGCCATACACCCGGTGCTGATAAAAATAAGGCAAAGATGAGAAGTCATTGGTCTTAGGATGTTCCATGATGAATATCCCTCCATCCCTTAGTAAATCACGCTCGAAAACCAAGGCGGGTATTTCCGGCAACTCCGGCAAGGCATACGGGGGATCGGCAAAGATGAAATCGAAACTTTGCTTAGGGGCTGAATTCAAATAGCGGAAAACATCCCCACGAATCAGAGCCAATGCATCCGTCTTCAGCTCTTTCGCTACCTTGGCTATAAAAGAGGCATGAGCGTTATTTTTCTCTATGGCGGTTACATTCCGGCATCCTCGTGAGATCAACTCAAAAGAGATACTTCCGGTTCCGGCAAAAAGATCCAACGCATCCATACCTTCCAGATCCACCAAATTATTTACTACGTTAAAAATATTCTCTTTCGCAAAATCCGTCGTAGGACGTGCGCTAAACGAAGAGGGCACGTCAAAACGCCGACGACCGTATATACCGCTTATTATTCGCATATTAATAAAGATATTAAATCCATAGGGGCTTTCGTTACATCCGTTCCCAGCAGATAGGCTTCCGAAGGGATCTCCACCGGCTTAACATAGCGTAAATAGGTTCGCAATCGCTCCAGAACCCGCATTCGCGAGGAAGATTCCCCCGCTAAAAACAACTGGTCCTTTTCTTGGTCCAATCCCGCCTGTTTCCATACATATAATATATAGTATACTATATCGTCCGATTGGTCGATCGGGTAAGAGTTCACAAATAAGAGTTTCCCTTGAGCATAGCACGCCACATCCATCCGCTTTCGTTCTATCACGACATACATTTGCCGGGGTAAGCTAGCACTACTTTCTTTTGTCCATAGCGTTAGCGGAGAAGTCATGTAGTGGGAGAAAAAAGGATGCAAAAGAGAACGGGAGCAAAATTCGTAAACCTCCTCGTCCACACCAAACACCAACTTAGCCTGTTGTTCCTTTAAAATATCGGTTAAGCAATGCAATTCCAGTGTAGAAAAGCTGAAATCCAATAAACGCCCTTCCTTACCGTCCCCCCAATAATTATCAGGGACCAAGCTATATTCCGGAGATACACAGATCACGTTAATCCGTTTATAAGTCCACGTAAGAAACTCATGAGCGAAGAAAAACTCCTTAAGGGAAGAAATGAAAGAGACCGCCCGATCGAATTCCGTTTCCCGATAAAAGAAACTTCCTCCAGCCGAGGGATCATACCCGGAAAAAGAAAGTCCACCCGACCGAAGCCGGATGGACACTATATACTTTTCCGAATTATCAGTAGTTAACGTATCAGGAATGCTGATAGTCATATGAGCCGCTGATTATTCCCAGTTACCTGCGTTGTTATTAATTTCTTCCAAAGAACCTACGCGCAATCCCGGGAACTTACCTTGTTTCTCTGCCTTGTCGATCAAGTTATAAGTCAACTGAGCATCCATGTCACGCAAATATTCTTTGTAAGGAACCTCACAAGCGAATACTTTGATCTCATAACCCGAACCAGATTTCAACGTAGCCGTATCCATCTTGAAAGTAATCTTTTCACCCGGAACGGCCGGAACATAACGCATAGCCGCTACATCATAGTTCTTACCTAGCAAAGTATCTTTCGCCAATACCCACATGGTATCACGTCTGATTAAACCTTTCTTAACAGCCTCTGCTTCTGTCATACCTTTCTCCAACTGCTCATCCGTCAATACACCTTCCTTGATCAAGAACGGCAACTTATCCGTATTCAAGAATTTCTCCAAATCGTCGAAACTTCCGGCATGAGTCTTATACATGTTCTTGTATTCGATCTGAGCCTTACGGATTTCAATCAAACGGGCGATGATCGCATTGTCACGAATAGTCTTCTGATCATCATACTCAATCGGACCAGTGACGCTCTTGTAGCACATGTAAACTAGCAGTACAACTGCGGCAGCTAATAAAATCTTTAATGTAACTTTCATGGTTTGTATTGTTTTTTGAATTTATTTCGTTCGGCAAATTTAAAAAAGAATATTTAATACACTACCTTTATCGCGAAAATTATTGCGATCAAAATGATAAATAGTTACATAAGCCAGCAAATCGAACGAAATTTCCCCTATAAACCGACGGATGATCAGTTTTTAGCGCTTCATACGCTTACCGAATTTCTCTTGTCTGAGGAACCGGACAGCCTTCTACTGATGAAAGGCTACGCAGGAACCGGAAAAACCTCTCTGGTCGGGGCTTTGGTGAAAACGCTTAACGAACTAAAGCAAAAAACGTTTTTGTTGGCTCCAACCGGACGAGCAGCTAAAGTTTTCTCGGGCTACGCTGGCCAAAAAGCGTATACAATTCATAAAAAAATATATCGTCAACGGGCGTTTTCCAATGAGCCGACGGGCTTCATGCCGGCAGATAATTTACATAAAGATACACTTTTTATCGTCGACGAGGCTTCTATGATCGCCAACGAGGGATTGGATTCATTTGTTTTTGGCTCCGGACGCCTGTTGGACGATTTAATCCAGTATGTCTATTCCGGGGAAAACTGCCGTCTTATCCTAATGGGAGATGTCGCACAGCTTCCTCCGGTGATGCAAACGGAGAGTCCCGCCTTGAATCCCGAGATATTACGGGGTTACAACCTACAGGTTTGGGAGATAGCGTTAACTCAAGTCGTACGCCAAAGCGAGGACTCAGGAATCCTGTTCAACGCAACCCGGCTACGAGACGCACTACGAAACCACACGGTCGAGATCTTTCCGAAATTACAATTAAAAGGCTTCTCCGATTTCACGAAAGTCAATGGAGATGAGCTAATTGAGGAAATATCTTCCGCCTATAGCCGCGACGGTATGGAAGAGACAATGATTATCTCCCGCTCGAATAAACGAGCAACGATTTATAATAACGGCATACGTAACCGTATCCTATACAGGGAAGAAGAGCTATCGTCCGGCGATCGTTTAATGGTAGCGAAGAACAATTATTATTGGACAGCGAATTGCAAGGAGATGGACTTTATAGCGAACGGAGAGATCATTCAAGTCATGCGGGTACGCCGTGTCACGGAGATGTATGGCTTCCGCTTTGCCGACATCACGGCTCGTTTTCAAGATTATGATCTGGAAATCGATTTGAAAATCCTATTGGATACTTTACAGACCGACTCCCCCGCCCTCCCTAAGGAGCTAAACGACAAGCTCTTTTACACCATATTGGAAGATTACGAGGACATTCCTACCAAGGCAGGAAAAATGAAAAAGATGAAGGTAGATCCTCATTACAACGTCGTCCAAGTAAAATACGCTTATGCGGTAACCTGCCATAAAGCCCAAGGCGGCCAATGGATGAACGTCTTTCTCGATATCGGTTACATCACGGAGGAAATGCTTGGTGAGGATTTCTATCGGTGGCTCTACACGGCTTTTACCCGGGCGACCCATCACCTATATCTGGTGAATTTACCGGACGAGTTCGTCGAATGATTTACAATATTTTAAGATCGAAACTGGCAACATTGACAAGAAATACTTATTTTTGTTGCAAAACATACGTATGTCCGGATGATTTATAGCATCTGAAAAACATATAGAAATGGCAAACAAGGAAAAAATAGATTATCTATTGATCGATATCAGGGAGCTGGAGAAGTTGGTAGCCGGAATGAGGGACGCGGAAATTTATCCCGCCTCTTTCTTCAACCAGACCTTCCAGTTGACCCACAAGGTATTGAAGGAGCTTCATACGCTGGAGGAGTTTCAGTTAGAGGCTTTGCGTAAACAAATGGAGGAACATCAACGACTTATCGATTCTATTCCCGTAAGTAAACCTTTACAGATGCCGGAGGTGCAACCGGCTCCGGAAGTATCCCCTACGATCGAGGTCGTACAGGTACAAGAACCGGTCGTTGAGGAACCTATCGTAGTAGAACCAATTGTCGAAAAAGTGATCCCAGAAGAAAAGATCGTACAAGAGACAATCCCCTTGAAAGAGATAGAGATTCCACATAAAACTATATTAGCGGATAAATCCAGTATTTCACTGAATGATATATTGGAGAAAAAGAATCTTTCTGATTTCCGTAAGGCATTCAGTTTAAATGATCGTTTCCGCTTCAGAAGGGAATTATTCGGAGGAAATGAGGAGAAAATGAATAAGGCGATCTTAGACCTGAACGATCTTAGCTCGTACGAGGAATCGGTCACTTATCTGAACAAGGTGTTGAACTGGAATATAGAAGACGCTTCCGTAGCCGATTTCATCAAGCTATTGGAAAAACGCTTCTCATAAATATACGATATGGCAAAATTGACTGTAGTCCCAACCCCTGTTGGTAACTTGGAAGATATGACATTCCGGGCGATCCGTGTGCTAAAAGAAGCTGATCTTATTTTAGCGGAGGATACCCGTACGACCGGCATCTTGCTGAAACATTTCGAGATACAAAACAAGATGCAGTCCCACCACAAGTTCAATGAACATAAGACGGTGGAGCAAATCGCGGCCCGTATCAAGGGAGGCGAGAATATCGCCCTTGTTTCCGATGCCGGTACGCCGGCCATCTCCGATCCGGGATTCATGTTGGTGAGGGAATGTGTTCGCCAAGGGGTAGACGTAGAGTGCCTGCCCGGAGCTACAGCTTTCGTGCCCGCCTTGGTAGCGTCCGGATTACCCAATGAGAAGTTCTGTTTCGAGGGGTTTCTCCCTCAAAAGAAAGGAAGGCAGACCCGGCTAAAAGAATTGGCTTTGGAATACCGGACTATTATTTTTTATGAATCACCTTTCCGTCTGCTCAAGACCTTGACGCAATTCGCCGAGTTTTTCGGTACGGACCGCCAAGTATCAGTATCCCGGGAAATATCCAAATTACACGAGGAAACCGTACGAGGCTCCTTAGAAGAAGTAATTCAGCATTTTACCGTGAACGAACCAAGGGGTGAGATTGTTATTGTATTAGCAGGCTTAAAAGATAAAAAGGACAAAGAGACAGAAAAAGATGTTTAACTTAACAAGCAAAAAGAACATGAAGAAAGTATTATTAGTATGTGTCTGCACAGCCATGCTGGCCTCTTGCGGCCAAAATTCAGCGGATTACAAGAAACTAAAGGCTGAGAACGATTCTCTACGTATCGAGAATACGAAGAACACGGATGAGCTTAATGATATGCTCTCCACCCTAAATGATATTGAATCTGATTTTCAATCTATACGTGATGCCGAGAATTATTTGACAATCCAACAACAAACCGGCGGTGAGCTAAATCAGTCACGCAGAGATCAAATCAAGCAGAACATGCAATTGATCAGCGAGACCTTGAAGAAGAACAAGGAGCAAATCAGCCAGTTGGAGGAGAAATTGAAGAAAAGCGGTATTCAATCTTCCGCATTACGAAAGACGATCGATCGTCTTTCCTCCGAGCTGGATCAAAAGGCAACGATGATTGTCGCTTTGCAAGAGGATTTGGCAAAGAAGAACGTACGTATCCAAGAATTGGACGAGATGGTAAGTTCCTTGAATGAGGATGTGGAAAGTCTGGCTACTACCGCAGCCGCTCAATCCGAGAAATTGAACGCTCAAGATAAAGCCCTTCACACGGCTTACTACTGTTTCGGTACTTCCAAGGAATTGAAGGAACAGAAGATCTTATCCGGTGGTGGCCTGTTCTCTAAATCTAAAGTATTGCAGAGTGGTTTCAACAAGGATTATTTCATCTCTATCGATATCCGTGAGGTAAAAGAAATTCCTTTGTTCGCAAGCAAGGCTAAACTAAAATCCAATCATCCGGAAGGATCTTATGAGTTCGTAGAGGATGAAGACGGAAACTTGACCTTGAAAATAAATGACGAGAAGGCTTTCTGGAGCCTAGGCAAGTATTTAGTGATCGAAGTTGGATAATGATTTATAAAAGTATATTTATCGATTTGGACGATACCCTTTGGGATACGTACCATAACAATAAAGAATGCCTTGAAGAGCTATATACCGATTACCACTTTAATCGGTATTATGCCTCTTTCGAGGCTTTCTTCGATATTTATATGCCTCATAATCTAGACTTATGGGCCAAGTACCGTTCG
>ULRO01005090.1_pt1 | contig 12343 bp, 8 predicted proteins | sample 1955421 | NCBI WGS metagenome assembly ULRO01 (sample SAMEA4835682, study PRJEB28245) | human gut metagenome | biome: gut microbiome; material: fecal sample | place: Denmark | collected 2008 | reverse complement strand
GGAACATTTGTGTCTTGTAAGGATTACGACGATGACATCGAGAACTTGCAGGGACAAATCACTGCAAATGCTGATGCAATCAAGGCTTTGCAGGATCTCGTTGGTAGCGGTAAGTATGTTACTTCAGTTGCAAAAACAGCTGACGGACATGGCATTACCTTTACATTCAATCAGGGTGATCCTGTAACTATCACTTTGGATGATGAAACAGGTAGTGGAGATGTTGTGAAGGTTGTAGATGGTATTTTGTATATCAACGATGAACCTCAAGAACTGAAGGTTGCCACAAGCGAAACAAAACCATCTATCATTATGCAGGATGGTGTATGGGCTGTATTGCAGGAAGACGGAACCTACAAATCTACAGGTGTTCCCGTTTCCGGCGTTAGCGTTGCAGGTAGCGAAGCTGATGGATTTACACTGACTATCTTTGATAAAGACGGTAACAAACAGGAAGTGAAAGTTCCTTCTGCTTCTTCATTGGTAACTTCTATTGCTATTGCTGTGCCTGTTGTAGAAGATGAAGCTTCATTGCTTAATGAAAAAAATGTTGTGTATTATAGCAGCAAAGAATTGATTAATGTTTCAGAAGTTAAGTATCCGAAGGATGCAATTATTTCTGCATTAAATGAAGATGGTACAAGAGGTGTGGCTGTAAATGTTGTGGTTACACCGACTAATATTGATCCGGCTGATTTGAAGTTCAACTTGGTAAATTCTGAAGGTGCTACCATCTTTGAAGAGGCTGTAGTTTCTACTCCTAAGGGTGCTTTGCAGAGAGCTGCTATGGACGGTGTTTATACTTTGCACTTTGCTCTTAAAGAAGGTGTGACAGTTGCCGATATTAAGAAAGGTAGTATTATCAGCCAAGATGACGCACTTGCTGTTGTTTGTGGTAAGGCTGCTACAGCTTTTGAATATAAAGCCGGTTTGGAAGATGCTGCTACTATTACTCAAGGTAAGACAACAGGTAATTATGAGGCTAAGGATAATACTTATGTGAAATTAGGTGAAACTTACAGCTTGTTTGGTAAAGGTTATGCTGCAGATCCTTCTGCAAATCCCAATGCCGCTGCTCAAGCATTCCTTACTACGTTGGAGGGTGTTTCAGATATTGCTTTGTCATTGGATGAAAACTTGAAATCTTTGTATGGCATTACTATCGATGGTACTAACTTCACTATCTCTAATGAAGCTGCTTATGGTAAAGAAATTACCTTTACTGTGAAATATACTAATAGTGCTTCAGTTGCCAAAAATAGTATTCAATCTGCAAACTTGAAAGTAACTGTTCAAAAGGCTGCTGTAACAGCAGGTGTTACTCTGAAGGCATCTCATGTATTATCAACTGATAAGAATACTGTTTACTTGCCATTGGCTGACTTGGCTGCTTCTGTAACTGCTGCCGGTGATAAGATTGTATGGAATAATGCTAATGCATTTACTTATAAGACTGTTGCTAACAATACTCCTGCTGACGGATTTGCGTTGACTTCTAGCAAGAAGTATGGTGCTACTCCGGCTAATTTGAAAATTGCTAAAGATACTGAACTGGATGGCTTTACTTTAGTTAAATCAGATAAGAAAACTGATGCAACTAAGTTAAGTGAGGCAGCTTATTTGGCTATTACTGTTGACCCTGAACAGGAAAATGTAACTGCTGATGTTTATAGTGCTTTGATTCAGTTTGTTGTTACTGGTAATGATGTAGACGGTCAGTCTAAGACATTGACTTTACCTGCAACTGTAGAGTTGACATTGACTAACCCGACATCTGCTGTAAGCAGAATTCCGATGTACTTTGATGGTGATAAGCTGGCTGCTTATGGTGCTGTTCCGACCGGAGCAAATCTGTTGTATGATGTAAAAACAGCTTATAACAATGCTGATAAAGCAGTAGACTTTACTGTAACAGCAAAAGCAGACAAAGGTAGATGGGATGTTAATGGTAGCACAGTTAATATTCCTCTGGATAAGTTGTATACTGAAACTCAGAAGTTTGAAGTTTCTTACAAGCACTTTGAAAATGCAATTTACAATGCTGCTACTGAAACTATCTATATCACAGGTCAAAGCCCGATTAAAGATGGTACAATCACTGTAAGCAAGACTACTCTTGACCTTGCAACCGGTTCAGACTCATTCTTGAGCGCAGACGTTGCCGGTAAGGATGCATTCAACAAGGCATACAAGTTATTGAACTCATTTACTGCTGAAGTGCTGAATGTTGATGGAACTGTTAAAACAGCTGCTGCCGTTAAGGACGTACAAGATGCAAGAATTGCTGATATCAAATTGGTTGCTACAGGTGAAAATGCAGGTGCATTTAATGTAACTCCGGTACTTCAAAAAGTTGGTGATGACAAGAAACTTTCAACTTGGACAAGTGGAGATAAAACAGGATATGTATTAACCGGTTGGACAATTGCTCTTAAACCGAACACTGCTATCCAAAACGGAGCTACTATCACATTCGACTTGAACATTACTGATAAGTGGGGTGTTGAACTTCCTGCTCAGAAAGTTTCTTTGACTGTGAAAAAATAATCATTCATCTTAATGATTAGCTAATATAAAAGGGCATCCTTCGGGGTGCTCTTTTTTTGTTTAAGCTGTATTTGATAGTATGGCGCAAATATATTTGTAAACATAGAGAGTCGCTTTCTTGTCCTGTCTAAATAGACAAAAATGTTTTCCACGAAAAAGTTGATAACAAGTTGCTTTCACACGTTTCACCCACTGAAATCCTTTATTCATCGGCTTTTTGCGTGAAAGAAGCTTTTGAGAGGAAATTTGTTGCTTTCACGCGGAAACCCCTATGAACAGGTGGTTTCCGATATTTGTGAAATGTGAAAGGAAGTTTTATCAATTTTCTTTCGGGGTTCGGTTCATTCATTCAATCAGTAGGAAAACTCGGAAGAAAGTGTTTTCAAAAGGCGTTTTGCTCGTGTCAAAACACTTTGGTCTTTTCAAAAAAGTTGGTGGAGTTTTCAAAAAAGTTGGTGAAGTTTTCTGAAAAGCTGGTGAAGTTTTTTAGACCTCTTGAGATTTTTCATCAACAATGGAGAGAGTTTTAGCAAATAATGGTAACAATCTTCATAAACAATGCCCATTATTGAGGGGGTATAAGATGGGGTTGTCAAAACGTGGATAATGTTATCGTCTGGTTCGTAGGGGCGAGGTTCGCTCGCCCGAAAACAGTTTGCTTTGTGTCTTCGGGCAGGCGACCCCTGCCTCTACAGCTGACGATTGGATAGGCCGGTTTGGTTTTGACACACTCCCTTTTCTTTCTCAATGAAGTGCAGCTGTATCGCTCAGCAGTTGGTAAATGCTGCTGGCGATGCCCAATATGAAGATGCCTGCCACACAAATCAACAAACAGGTACGCATGGCGATACCGGTTTTGAAGGTGGCGATTGGTTCATCATTGGGAGTAATGAACATAGCTTTTACAATCAGCAGATAATAGTAAAGTGAAATGATGGTGTTTACCAATGCAATAAACACTATCAGATAATATCCACTTTGGAAAGCTGCTGCAAATACAAAGAATTTACTGAAGAACCCGGCAAATGGCGGGATACCTGCCAAAGAGAAAAGGGCAAGTGTCATCACCATTGTCAGACGGGGATTGGTTTTGTAGAGTCCGTTGTAATCTTCGCGCTCAACCATTCCGTGGGTGTGTTGCTCGATGGCGTTGATTACCCCGAATACGGCAAGATTGGCTGCAATGTATACAATGATATAATAAACTAATGACGCCATTCCCTGCGGAGTGCCTGCCAGGACTGCCAGCATGATATATCCTGCCTGTGATATACTGCTGAATGCCATAAAGCGCTTTAAGTTGCTTTGGCGGATGGCAAACAGGTTGGCAATGGTGATGGTAGCGACAATGACCACGCACAGCATTTCACTCCATTGGGCGGTCATGGAACCGAATACTTTGACCAAAATGGCCATCAGCGCAAAGGCGGCTGCACCTTTCGAGATAACCGACAGGTAAGCGGCAACTGTGGTAGGCGCTCCCTGATAGGTGTCGGCAGTCCACAAATGGAAAGGCACAAGGCTCAACTTAAAGGCCATACCGGAGAAGAAAAATACCAATGCCAGTATTTGAAGCGGGCTTCCGGTGATGCCGGCAGGGATGTCCTCGAAATAGAGCGTACCTACGGTTCCGTAAATCATTGAGATGCCATAGAGGAATATACCGCTGGAGAAGAGGGCGGATAAAATGAATTTTGCTCCGGCTTCTGCACTGTGGCCTTTGTATTTGTCGAAGGCAACGAGGCATGCCATAGGAACGGTAGCCAGTTCCAGACCTAAAAAGAACAGAAGAAAGTGACCTGCGCTCACCATGAAGTACATTCCCAGTAACGTGCTCAGTGTGAGTGTATAGAATTCTCCCATTTTGTGACGAGTGTCCGAACGACGCAGCCAATGGGTGGATTGCAGGAATACAAGGATGGTGCCCAAAGTGAGAACACTTTTCATGATGGAGGCCATCGGAGTGGAATGATACATCCCTCCGAAAAGGATGACTTCATCGGGCCATATATTGGCAAGTAACTCAATTCCCAACAGGGCGCAGGCCAATGGGCGTAACCAGTGGCGAAGACGCACGGGAAGGAAAAGGTCGAGTACAAACATCAACAGAAATACGGCGGTGAGGCTCAGCTCCTGATGCATTTGCAAAATAGATGTAATGTCCATAATCGTATGTTATTGTATTAATTGAGTGATAATCGGTTCTACACTGTTACTAATCAGGTTGCTTATCCAGAATGGGGCAAGTCCCAGTCCGGCTACGCAGGCTATCAGGAAGATTACTGCCACTCTTTCATCCCAAGTTGCATCGGTAAGTTTCAGATGGTCGGGGTTCAGTACCTTGCCATATAGAATCTTACCTACTACACGCAGAATATAAACCGCAGTAATCACGATACTTGTCGTAGCTATCAGCGTGCATACACGGTGGAAGGTATCGTTGTTTTGGAACGAGCCGACAAAGACGGTCATTTCTGCCACAAATCCACTCAATCCCGGCAACCCCAGATTGGCAAGACCCGCAATGACATAGCCCACAGCCAGAAATGGCATGATTTTCATCAGTCCTCCCATCAGGCGTACATCGCGTGTATGGGTGCGGCCGTAAATCATACCGATCAGGGCAAAGAACAAAGCTGTCATCAGACCGTGGCTCAGCATTTGGAGGATGGCTCCCGTACAACTGGTGCGTGTCATCATCAGAAGAGCGAAAAGCACCAGTCCGCAATGCGATACGGATGAATAGGCATTGATATATTTCAAGTCGGTCTGTACCACAGCGCTGAACGCACCGTAAACCACAGAAATGGTGGTCAGCACGAGGAATACATCACCCCACATGGCTGCTCCTTCGGGCATCAGATACATGGCAACACGAAAACAGCCGTAGCCTCCCAACTTCATCAGCACACCGGCATGAAGCATACTGACGGCAGTCGGAGCAGATGCATGGCCGTCGGGACTCCATGTGTGGAATGGGAATAGTGCGCCCAGCACACCGAATCCCAGGAAAATAAGCGGGAAGAACAGGTGCTGCATCGTATCGGGAATATGTAGTTTGGCTATCTCGAGCAGATTCATTGTCTCGCCTCCTGCTCCATAGAAGATACCCAGAATACCTATTAGCAGGAAAGCAGAACCACCCATCAGCATCAGGGTAAGTTTCATGGCTGCATATTCTTTACGGCCGCTTCCCCATATACCAATCAGCAGGTACATCGGGATAAGCGCTACTTCATAGAACATAAACATGGTGAACAGGTCTGTCGAGATAAAGAATCCGAACACTCCCAAACTCAGCAGTGTGAACCATAGGAAATACTCTTTGGTGAGGGGCTGAAGTTTCCATGATGCAAATGTTCCGGTGAAGACAATGATAGCGCTCAGTAGTAACATGGCTACGGAGATACCGTCCACTCCGATGGAGTAACATATATGTAAGGGGGCATACCAGGATATACTGTCGGTAAACAGCATTTCTTCCATGGCACCGGCTTGGCGGAGTCCTATATAATCAATGGTGAGGTAGACAGACAGTGCCAGCAGCAGGGAAGCTCCGGTAACCATCACGCCACGTACTTGATTGACGCTGCGCGAAGCCCAAAGCCCCGCGAGCATCAATAAAGGAACTATGATGAAAAAACTTAGTATGTTCATTTGTATACTTAATTATTCGTTTGGCTGGTTAAACTAATAGTATCAGCGTCAGTATCAAGGCTCCTGCGAGGAACCAAATACTGTATTGCTGTACATTTCCGCTTTGCATATCACGTATCTCATCGGCTGTGGCGTGGGTGCTCCAGGCGGTGAAGTTGAAGAACTGGTCGATGACGTGACGGTCCCACCATGCTATCGGAGTACTGATGCACCGGAATATAATCTTCTTGGTGAAGAACATCCAGACTTCGTCCATGTAGAAGCGGTGATAGGCAGCTGTGTGCAAACGGCTGAAGGTGTGTGCCAGCTTGTCGGCGACAGGCTGTTTGGGACCTGCATACATCCATGTGGCAAGACCGATGGACAACAGTGCAATAATGATACTTGTTGTGGCTACCTGCATATCCAGGTGGATGGTATAAGCCTCTCCGTTGCTGCTGATTAAATTACCGAACGGGATGAATCCCGCCACACAGGTCACGGCTGCCAAAAACAGTAACGGGAAAGTCATGGTAAGCGGTGCTTCATGCGGAGTATGTGCAGCGTGGAGAGTTTTGTTTTCCGTGCCCCAGAAAATGCCATAATACAGACGGAACATGTAGAATGCGGTCATCGCAGCTATACCTGTCATTATCCAGCCCATGACCGGGCTGAACCGGAAGCAGGCGGTCAGGATTTCGTCTTTGGAGAAGAATCCCGAGAAAGGCCAAATGCCCGAAATGGCAAGGCAGGCTATCAGAAATGTGATGTGGGTGACAGGCATGTATTTGCGCAACCCGCCCATCGCGCTCATTTCATTGCTGTGTACGGCATGAATGATGCATCCTGCCCCCAAGAAGAGTAATGCCTTGAACATGGCGTGAGTGAACAGATGGAACATGGAGGCCATGTAGCCCAATCCTCCTTCGTGGGGATTTATTGAGGTACAAACGCCCAAGGCAACAATCATAAAGCCTATCTGTGAAATGGTGGAGAAAGCAAGTACACGTTTGATATCGCTTTGCACACAGGCTACACTGGCAGCATAGAATGCTGTGAAAGCACCGATGTAGGCTGTCCAGTGGAGTACTTCGGGAGCGTAACCGATGAACAACGGGAACATACGGGCTACCAGATATACACCGGCTACCACCATGGTGGCGGCATGAATCAGGGCACTGACCGGAGTAGGGCCTTCCATGGCATCGGGCAGCCAGATGTGTAATGGGAACATGGCGCTTTTTCCGGCTCCGCCGACAAACATCAGCCCCAATGCCAGTGGAGTCATTGTTCCTGCTGCAACCAGAGCGCTTGCGGCAGGAGTGAAAGAGAATGTTTCTGCGTAGTAGCCGTAGATGAGGATACCAATCAGAAAACCGAGGTCGGCAAAACGGGTGACGATAAATGCTTTTTTGCTGGCTGCGATGGCTTCTTTCTTGGTATAATAGAAACCGATGAGCAGGTAAGAGCTGACGCCCACCAATTCCCAAAAGACGTACATTTGGAAAATATTGGTTGCTACTACCAGGCCCAGCATTGACATGGTGAAAAGACTCAGAAAAGCATAATAGCGCTGGAAGCCTTTTTCACCTTTCATATAGCCGAAGGAGTAGATGTGTACCATCAGTGACACGGTAGAAATCACAACCAGCATCATGATGGAAATAGGATCGAGCAAAATGCCCATATTGATATGAAGATCGGCTGTGAACGGCAACCATTCAAAGTTGTAGGGCATGAGGGTGGGGAAGGTGCCTGCTGCCGTACGGCCGCCTGTGAAATAGTGAAAGGCGGTGAGGTAGGAAAGCAATGCCACTCCTGTCAGTGAAGCTGTGCCGATGGCACCTGCCACGCTGTTCTTCATGCGCATACCTGCCAGTCCCAGTATCAGAAAACTGAGGAAAGGAAGGATGAGGATTAGAATAGTATATTCCATAATCAATTTTTCATTTCGTTTAAGTTCTTCACTTGTATGTTTCGGATGTTACGATAGATATTGATGATAATGGCAATAGCTACCGCTGTTTCCGCAGCACTCACTCCGATGGCGAACAGGGCGAAGAACACTCCTTCCAGTTCGTTGGGGAAGAGGTAGCGGTTGAACACGGCGAAGTTGATATCGACGGAGTTCAAAATCAGTTCCACACTAATCAGCATGGCGAGCAGGTTGCGGCGGGTAAAGAAGCCATAGATGCCTGCAAACATCATAAAGGTGGAAACCACCAGGTAATATTCCATGTGTACCATAATCAGACTTATCTTTTACGTGCAATCATTATACCTCCCACAATACAAGCCAGCAACAATATGCTGATGACTTCGAAAGGCAGTACATATTGATATTTTCCCATTCCCATCAGGGTGTGGCCGATGGTCTGCACATGCAGTTCGCCGGGAGTGAAGTGGGAGGGGAGAAACTCGTTTTTCAACATAACAAACAGGCAGATGCCCAGCCCGGCAAGGGTGGAAACAACTCCTGCCACCATTTTACCGTTTTTCAGCCGTTCGGACTTGTCTCCTTGTGAGGAGGTCAGCAGAATACTGAAAACATAAAGTACCGTGATGCCGCCGGCATAAATCAGCAATTGGACGGCTCCCAAAAACGAATAATTGAGCTGGAAGTAAATGCCTGCCGTGCCGAATAGTACAAACAGCAAATAGGTCGCTGCGCGCAGAATGCGTGATGTGGTGACCGCCAGTACCGAACAGACAGCGATAAACAATGCCAGCACAATGAATACAATTAGTTGTAGTGTCATAATATCGTTTGTTTTTTTATTTCTTATTCAGGGTGAGAACCAATTTGCTGCGGTCGAACACTGCATTTTCAAATTCCGTATCAAAACAGATGGCATCGTGCGGACACGCATTGACGCAGAGTTGACAGAACATGCAGGCGCCCAAATCATATTCATATTTCACCAATGTTTTTTTCTTCTTACCTGTTTCTTCATCAGTCTGTGTTTCGCTGGTGATATGAATGGTGTCGTTGGGACAGGCCATTTGGCAAAGCCCGCAGGCAATACATTTATTGTTCCCGTTTTCGTCTGCCGGCATGACGAGACGCCCGCGAAAACGGGGAGAGATTTCCAGTGTAGCACGGTTCTCGGGATACTGCTCGGTTACTTTCGGAGTGAAAAATTCCCGTCCGGTGATTTTCATTCCGGTGAGCAGTGTACCGATACCGTGCAACAGTCCTCCTATATATGAACGTTTTTCTTCTTTCATTAGAAATGCAATTTAAATATAACAATAATAACCATCAGCAACAAATTGCAAAGACCTATCGGTACCAGGTATTTCCATTCCAGTGTAAGAATCTGGTCGATACGTAAACGAGGGAAAGTCCATTTTATCCACATCAGCAGCCAGACAATAAAGAATGACTTTGCAAAGAACCATACAAATCCGGGAATATAGTCCATGACGGTATTGAAGCCGTCCAAGCCGGGAATATGCAACGGCATCCAGCCGCCCAGGAAGATAGTGGCGGCTACTCCGGCAATAATGAACAGGTTGACAAACTCTGCCACATAGAATAAACCGAAGTGCATACCCGAATATTCGGTGTGATATCCGGCTGTCAGCTCACTTTCGGCTTCGGGCAAGTCGAATGGACCACGGTTTACCTCTGCATTGCCGGCTATCAGATAGATGATAAAGGCAATCATTGCCGGGATATGGCCTTTGAAAAGGAACCAGCCGTCGGCCTGACGTTCTACGATTTCCGAAAATTGCATGGTATCGGTCAATACGACAATGGTGAGAATGCTCAGTCCGACAGACAGTTCATAACTGATCATCTGTGCACCGCTTCGCATGGCACCGATTAGTGAGTACTTGTTGTTGGAACTCCATCCGGCAAGCAGGATACCTACCACACCGATGCTGGAGGCTGCCATCAGGAAAAAGATGCCGACATTGAAGTCGAGCACTTCCATCCCTTTGCTGAAAGGCAAACAACTGAATGACAGGATAGATGCCAGTATCACAATATAGGGAGCGAGGTTATAAAGGAAATTGTCGGCGTGACGAATGGTGATGATTTCTTTTATCAACATCTTGAATACATCGGCAAAGACCTGTATGGTGCCCCAAGGTCCTACACGCATCGGTCCCAGGCGACATTGGAATGCTGCACAGACTTTTCGCTCCATGAATATCATAATGATAGCAATCACTGCGTAGGCAAGCATGATGCATACGCCGATAGCCGCACACTCTATAAATACCGCCAACCCTTCGGGCATGAAGGAGGTAAGCATTGAGTGTATCCATTGGGTTACTATACTAAAATCAAACATATATTATTTCGTTTCGTTTTATTATTAATCTTATCTGTCTATGTCCGGTACCACGTAATCCACTGTTCCGCCGATGGCAATGAGATCGGCTATCTTGGCACCGCGGCACATGGTTTCCATTGCCGAAACCAATGGCAGTCCGGTGGCACGGAACTTCAGACGGTAAGGATATTTATCTCCACGACTTTCCAAAAAGACGCCGAACTCTCCACGGCTGCCTTCCACCGCAGCATAATAAGAACCTTCGGGCACACGGATAATCGGTTTCATCTTTTGCTGAAATGCTCCTTCAGGAATATTATCAATCAACTGTTCGATGATGTTCATACTTTCCATGATTTCTTCCATACGTACCATGTAGCGTGCGAATGAATCGCCTTCGGTATGGACAATTTCCTTGAAGTCGACTTTTCCATACATAGAGTAGGGGTGGCGTTTGCGAGTATCGCAGGCCCAACCGCTGGCGCGCCCTGTTCCCCCCGTTGCACCGAAAGAGATGGCGTCTTCGCGACTGAGCACTCCTACACCTTTCATACGTTCCTGTGCGATGACATTGCCGGTGAAGACTTCATGATACTCTTTTAATGTCGGACGGAGATAAGCGATAAAGTCTTTTACCTTTTGCACAAAGTCCGGCGCGATATCGGCCTGCACACCGCCGATGGTATTATAGTTCTGGATTAAGCGACCGCCGGTGGTTGCTTCGAAGATGTCCAGAATCTTTTCGCGGTCGCGGAATCCGTAAAAGAAGGCAGTTAGCGCGCCTAAGTCCATGCACAGACAAGAAAAGAAAAGCAGATGTGAATCAATGCGTTGCAGCTCGTCCATGATGGTGCGGATATACTGTACACGTTCACTCACTTCCACACCCATTGCCTTTTCGATACACATGCAGAGTGCATGGCGGTTTTGGTGTGCGCCCAAATAATCCAACCGGTCGGTTAAGGCGAGTGTTTGGGGATATGTCAGACTTTCGCACATCTTTTCGATGCCGCGATGGATATATCCGCAGTGTACATCCAGTTTCTTTATAATCTCACCTTCCAGTGACACGCGAAAGCGGAGCACTCCGTGAGTTGCCGGATGCTGCGGACCTATATTAATAATGTATTCATCTTCGTCGAAGATGGTTTCTCGTTTTTCAATTACGCTGCCGTCATGCTGTACTTCCATGTATTGGGTGGTATCGACCGGCTCTTCGTTGGTCATCCGCAGCGGGTTGAGGCTTTCGTCATAATCTTTGCGAAGCGGATGGCCTATCCAGTCTTCACGCAGGAACAAGCGGCGCATGTCGGGGTGTCCCACAAAACGGATGCCGAAGTAATCATACACTTCACGCTCGTTGAATTCTGCGCCTTTCCAAATATCGCAGACTGTAGGCAATTCAGCTTTCTCGCGGTTGGCAGTGACAGCTTTAATTACTTTGTTCTCGCCGGTAGCTGTCTTTTCCAGATGGTAGACTACTCCCAATCCTTCTTCTCCCCAGTCCATTCCGGTGAGTGAACGCATAAAGTCATAGCCTTCCGCGCGTAACTTTTGCATCTCGGTGCGGAGTTCGTTAGGTTCTATTTTGATAATATCATCCATAAGTTATTCCTTTTGGGGTTCTTCTTCCTTGCGGTTTACTCCGCCAAAGAATTTTTCCAGTTTTACTTTACGTTGCAGTTGCATCATGCCATATAATAAGGCTTCGGGCCGTGGGGGGCATCCGGGAATATAAACGTCTACCGGTAATATTTTGTCAACTCCGTTCAGCACATGGTAGGATTTTTTAAACGGACCTCCGCTGATGGCGCATCCGCCCACTGCAATCACATATTTGGGGTCTGCCATTTGGTCATAAAGACGTTTTAATA
>ULRO01025937.1_pt1 | contig 12405 bp, 9 predicted proteins | sample 1955421 | NCBI WGS metagenome assembly ULRO01 (sample SAMEA4835682, study PRJEB28245) | human gut metagenome | biome: gut microbiome; material: fecal sample | place: Denmark | collected 2008 | reverse complement strand
CCCAGCGAGGCGCAGAAGAGGCCCGCCGCGGGCGAAGGGAGTCCGCAGAACTCGGTACGCTGCGTGTCGTCGATGTTGAATTTCGCCAGCCGCAGCGCCGTCCCGACGGCCAGCAGCAGTACGATCCAGCTCCAAGGGCCTCCCGTATCGGCCGTCCACCACGAACTGCCGGCCTGCCATGCCAGTGTGAGCATGACGGCCGTCGGTGCGACGCCCGACGAAACCATGTCGGCCAGCGAATCGAGCTGCAACCCGATCGGCGAGGACTGGTGGAGCAGCCGTGCCGTGAAGCCGTCGAAAAAATCGAAGACGGCCGCCAGCACCAGCAGCCAGAAGGCCAGATGCAGGTCGCCGTCGGTGAGTATCGCCACCGTCGCTATCATCCCGCAGAGCAGATTCGAGAGCGTGAGCAGGTTGGGAATGGTAAAGAGCTTGATCTTCATATTCGTGCCCGACAATTGATAGATTGACCGACAAAGTTACGAATTATTTTTCGGTTTTCGGGCAAATGTGCCGAAAACCGATCGGACACGGCCTTTTTCTCCGCTGTTTGCGGGGCGATGCAGGGGGCGATGCCTGTGTCGGAATTGGTTTGGACTTCCTCCTGAGGATGACAGGATTTGTCGTTCCGGACGGAATGCAGTGGAGCGTAGGAATCTTTCCGCTCTTTTCGCAGTGCGGTCCGGCAGGCCGGAGACCTGCTAAAACAGGAGACCAGCAAATAATCATCGTTGCGCGCAGCGCACCGCAAATTCCGCATTGCTCCGTCCGATCCCGACGGAGGTGCTCTGCGGACACTTTTGGCGCCACCTTTCGGTGACAAAAGGTGGTAAATCCGCTCCTTGCAGGAGACACCCAATCGGAGGTGCGGGATGCTTCCCGAAGTGAGAATTAGGTTGTTTTTGCAGTGCGATCCCGCAGGCCGGAGGCCTGCTAAAATACAGTTTCGAAAGATTCGCTCTTCGGCCGCAGCCGAAGAGCGGAAGCCCGCAGCCGCCCATGCAGAGGGCGGCATCGCTCCGCCTGCGGCCTCCGACACATCCTCCGCCGGCCGCGGACTGACAAAGGGAGATCGCACTTTGGCTGCACCGAGAATATTTCGCCTCGGCAAAAAGCAAATTAATTTGCATTGCTTCCGGCTTTTCGTATCTTTGGCTTGCCGAAGATATTTCCGTTCGGCAATGTTCGAATAAATTTGACATTGTCCTTACTTATTCGTATCTTTGACTTCACCGAAGATACTCCGTCTCGGCATAATCAAACATGAATGTTTGCTTCTGCCCTCGACTTTTCGTATCTTTGTATATTATTTCAGGAACAATCAAACGAGATACGATATGAATCGCTACTGTATCATCATGGCGGGAGGCGTGGGAACCCGCTTCTGGCCGCTGAGCCGGCAGAACAAGCCCAAGCAGTTCCTCGACATCATGGGGACGGGCAAATCATTCCTGCGCCATACGTTCGAACGCTTCGCGCCGCTGGTGCCCGACGAAAATTTCATCGTGGTGACCAACCGACGTTACAAGGAACTGATCCGCAATATCCTTCCCGAGATCCGCGAGGAACAGATTCTCTGCGAGCCGATCGGCCGCAATACCGCGCCGGCCATCGCCTACGCCGCCTACTGGTTGCGGAAACACGATCCCGAAGCGCAGATGATCGTCACGCCGGCCGATCACTGGGTGGTCGACGAGGAGGGGTTCCGCTCGATCATCGGCGAGTGCCTCGATTTCGTGACGGGCCACGATGCGTTGATGACCGTCGGCATCCGTCCCACACGCCCCGAAACGGGTTACGGTTATATACAGGTCTCGGCCGACGAGACCATTTGTCCGGTGAAGAGTTTTACGGAAAAGCCCAATCTGGAACTGGCCCAGACCTTCGTGCAGTGCGGCGAATTCTTCTGGAATTCGGGTATTTTCGTCTGGAAGGTCCGCGATATCGTGCGGGCTTTCGCCCAATACCTGCCCGAACATCATGCGCTGTTCTCGTCGGTCGAGGCGGCGTTCGGTACGCCGCAGGAGGACGAGGCCGTCGAACGGGTCTTTTCGTGCAGCCATCCCATTTCGATCGATTACGGCGTCATGGAGAAGGCCGGCAACGTCTACGTGCGCTCCAACGCCGACGTGGGTTGGAGCGACGTGGGGACGTGGGGTTCGCTCTACCAGCTCTCGCGCAAGGACCGTTACGCCAACGCCAAGCCTGCGGAGGGTTGTTACGCCTACGATACGTGCAACTGCATCATCTCGCTGCCCGAAGGCAAGGTGGCCGTCGTGAGCGGGTTGAAGGAGTACATCGTCGTCGATACGGAGGACGTGCTGATGATCTGCCCGCGCGGCGAGGAGCAGAACATCAAGAAGTATATCGACGAGGTGAAGTTCAACAAGGGCGAGGAGTATATCTGATAATCGATGAATAACGATTGACAATTGAACGAAAACGAACGGCTCGGAACGCAGCGTCTCTATGCGTTGTTCGAGCGATACCCCGCCGTCGCGACCGACTCGCGGCGGGCAGGTGAAGGGACGATCTTCTTCGCCCTCAGGGGCGACCGTTTCGACGGCAACCGCTTCGCCCTGGCGGCGCTCGATGCCGGTGCGGCTTGCGCCGTCGTCGACGATCCGGTGGTCGCGGCGTCGGCCGGAGAGGTTTATGCCGGACGGATCGTGACGGTAGACGACGCGCTGGCGGCCTTGCAGGCGCTGGCGCGCGAGCATCGTCGCAGGCTCGGCATTCCGCTGCTGGCGATCGTCGGCAGCAACGGCAAGACCACGACCAAGGAGCTGGTGAGCCGCGTGCTGGCCGAAAAATACGCGGTCTACGCCACGCAGGGCAATCTCAACAACCATATCGGCGTACCCCTTACGCTGCTGGCGATGACGCGCGACACGGAGTTGGGCGTGGTGGAGATGGGGGCGAGCGCCTGCGGCGAAATCGCCCTGCTCTGTGCGATCGCCGAGCCCAATTTCGGCCTGATTACCAACGTCGGGCGGGCGCACCTCGAAGGATTCGGGGGTGTCGAAGGGGTGCGGCGCGGCAAGGGCGAGCTGTACGACTATCTGGCTGCCAACGGCGGCCGTGCCTTCGTGCGGCGCGACGACGGGACGCTGGTGAAAATGGCCGCCGAACGGGGAAATCTGGCGGTGGAATTCTACGATCCGGCGATCGCCGACGGCGTCGGGCATCGGCTCGAAGGGGCGTTCAACCGCCTGAACGTAGCGGCGGCGATGGCCGTAGGCCGTTATTTCGGCGTGGACGAGGAGCGTATCCGCGACGCCGTGGCCGCATACCGGCCCGACAACAACCGCTCGCAGCGGCGATCGACGGCCCGCAATACGCTCGTCGTCGATTGTTACAACGCCAATCCGTCGAGTATGCAGGCGTCGCTGGCCAATTTCCTCGGCGAGGAGTCGGTCGGCGGCAAGGTCGCCGTGTTGGGCGATATGCTCGAATTGGGGGCGTGGAGTGCGGCGGAGCATCGTGCGGCGGTCGAACAGGCGCTTGCGGGCGACGTGGAGCAGTTGTGGCTGGTGGGGACGGAGTTCTCCGCCGCGTGGCGTGCGATGGGGTGCGGCGACGAACGGGTGCGTCTGTTCGCCACGTGCGACGAAGCGGCCGCCGCGTTGCAGGCGTCGCCGTTTGCGGGCAAGTTCGTGCTGCTGAAAGGGTCGCACGGGATCGGACTGGAACGATTGATCGAGTGGTTGTGATCGGTCAGTGCTTTGGCTGATGCTTGTCCTGTGTCCGGCAGGAGAAAGCGCGGATAGTATGCGGATGCCCGACGGTCGTCGGGTGTCCGCGTTCGTTCCTTTCGGATCGGCCGAATTCGGCGGGCGGAAGATCGATTTTTCGAAAAAATTCCTAACTTTGTCAATCAGACGCGAATTCAAACTTAAAAAACGAGAATGGAACAGGAAAAACAATTGACCTCGTTGCCGGAGAACGCCTACCGCGAGCTGGCGCCGGGCGAGGAGTACACGCCGATGCTGCCGGCGTCGGCCGCTCCCGCCGAAGTGACGCCCTATTCGGTCGGGATGGGCATCGTCATGGCCATCGTCTTTTCGGCTGCGGCGGCCTATCTGGGGCTCAAAATCGGACAGGTGTTCGAGGCGGCGATCCCGATCGCCATTATCGCCGTGGGCATGGGCAGCGTGCTCGGCAAGCGCAACATGCTGGGCCAGAACGTCATCATCCAGTCGATCGGCGCTTCGTCGGGCGTGATCGTCGCCGGGGCGATCTTCACGCTGCCGGCGCTCTACATCCTGGGGCTGGACGCGGCGTTTTACCAGATCTTCCTTTCGTCGTTGTTCGGCGGTCTGCTGGGCATCGTGCTGTTGATCCCGTTCCGCAGCTATTTCGTCAAGGAGATGCACGGCAAGTATCCCTTCCCCGAAGCGACGGCCACCACCGAGGTGCTCGTGTCGGGCGAGAAAGGCGGCGCGCAGGCCAAGCTGCTCGCCGTGGCCGGTGCCGTGGGCGGACTGTACGATTTCGTGGTGTCGACTTTTGGGGCATGGACGGAATCGGTTTCGACGCGCATCTGCGATTTCGGCGCGATGTGCGCCGACAAGTTCAAGGTGGTCTTCGGTCTCAATACCGGCGCGGCGGTGTTGGGCTTGGGCTACATCATCGGCTTGAAATACGCCACGATCATCACCGCGGGTTCGTGCCTGGTGTGGTTTCTCGTCGTGCCGTTGGTGGGATCGGTGATCCCCGATGCGGCGAGCGTGTCGCCCGAACAACTGTTCAAGGATTTCGGCCGGCCGATCGGCATCGGCGGCATCGCGATGGCCGGGCTCGTCGGCATCGTGCGGCAGGCGGGGATCATCCGTCAGGCGTTGGGGCTGGCCGTGAAGGAGCTGGGCGGTAAGAAGACCGCCGAGCAGACGACCGTGCGTACGCAGCGCGACCTGACGATGCGGCTGATCCTCACGGTCGTGATCGCCACGCTGGCGGCGTTGCTGGTCTTCTTCCAGTTCGGCGTGCTGGGCAACTGGGCGCAGACGCTCGTGGCGCTCGCGATCGTCTTCGTGATCGCTTTCCTTTTTACGACCGTGGCGGCCAACGCCATCGCCATCGTGGGGACGAATCCCGTGTCGGGCATGACGCTCATGACGCTGATCCTTTCGTCGCTGGTGCTCGTCTCGATCGGACTGAGCGGCAAGAGCGGCATGACGGCCGCGCTGGTCATCGGCGGCGTGGTCTGTACGGCCCTTTCGATGGCCGGAGGCTTCATCACCGATTTGAAGATCGGCTACTGGATCGGTACGACGCCGGCCAAACAGGAGGCGTGGAAATTCCTCGGCACGGCCGTTTCGGCGGCGACGGTGGCGGGCGTGATGATCGTGCTCAACCGCACCTACGGTTTCGTGGGCGAGGGTGCGCTCGTGGCGCCGCAGGCCAATGCGATGGCGGCCGTGATCCAGCCCTTGATGGAGGGCGGCACGACGCCGTGGGTGCTCTATTTCATCGGCGCCGTGCTGGCGCTGGTGCTCACCTCGATCGGCGTGCCGGCGTTGGCCTTCTCGCTGGGGATGTTCATCCCCATGGAGCTGAACGCCCCGCTGATGGTGGGCGGTCTGGTGGCGTGGTACGTCTCGACCCGCTCGAAGGACGCTGCGGTGAACAAGGCGCGGCTCGACCGCGGTACGCTCATTGCGTCGGGCTTCATCGCCGGCGGTGCGCTGATGGGTGTCGTTTCAGCCGTGCTGAAATTCGCGGGCGCCGACTGGTACTTCGGGCAGTGGGCGTCGTCGAACGGCGCCGAATGGTTGGGGCTTGCGATGTATGCGGCCCTGATCGGCTATATGGCCTGGCACACGATGCGTGCGAAGCCCGAACAGGAGTAATTCATTTGTAACGAATAAGATATGGAACTCAAAGATCGATTTCTGAAATACGTCTCCTACGACACGCAGTCGTCGGAGCAGAGCCGGACCTTCCCCTCGACCGACAAGCAGCTGGTGCTGCTGCACGAGCTGGCCGACGAAATGAAGGCGTTGGGAATGACGGAAGTGACGATGGATGCGCACGGCTACGTGATGGGTACCGTGCCCGCCACGCCGGGCTGCGAGGCGGCGCCCGTCGTCGGTTTTATCGCGCACGTCGACACCTCGCCCGACATGAGCGGCAAGGACGTCCGTCCCCGCACGATCGAGGAGTACGACGGCGGCGACATCGTGCTTAACGGTCAGTTGACGATGCGCGTGGCCGATTTCCCCGAACTGGCGTTCTTCAAGGGGCATACGCTCATCCACACCGACGGTACGACGCTGCTGGGCGCCGACGACAAGGCGGGCGTGGCCGAGATCATGACCGCCGCCGAGTATCTGCTGGCGCACCCCGAGATCGCGCACGGCAAGATCCGCATCGGCTTCACCCCCGACGAGGAGGTGGGACGGGGCGTCGATTACTTCGACGTCGCGGCTTTCGGCGCCGATTTCGCCTATACGGTCGACGGCGGCATGGAGGGCGAATTGGAGTACGAGAACTTCAACGCCGCCAGCGCCAAGATCGCCGTGCAGGGCCGCAACGTCCACCCGGGTTATGCCAAGAACAAGATGATCAACGCCATCGAGGTGGCCTGCGAGCTGAACGCCATGCTGCCCGCCGCAGAGCGTCCCGAACATACCGAAGGGTACGAGGGGTTCTACCACTGCGTGGGCTTCGACGGGACGGTCGAGCGCGCCGAGATCAGTTATATCATCCGCGACCACGACACCGCGAAGTTCGAACAGAAGAAGAGTTATCTGTGGAGCGCGGTCGACCTGTTGACGAAAAAATACGGCGACGGGGTGTTGACGCTCACGCTGAAAGACCAGTATTTCAACATGCGTAAAATGGTCGAGCCGCATCCGCAGCTCATCGACAAGGCGATGGAGGCGATGCGGATGGCGGGCGTCGAACCGCTCGTGCGTCCGATCCGCGGCGGTACGGACGGTGCGCGGCTCTCGTTCATGGGACTGCCGTGCCCCAATCTCTTCACGGGCGGCATGAATTTCCACGGCAAGTTCGAGTACTGCTCGCTCACGACGATGCGCAAGGCCGTGCAGGTGATCCTGAACCTGGCGCAGCTGTGGGCCAAATAGCGCCTGACGATGGATCGGTACGGATTCTTGAAAACGGCGGCGGCCATCCCTTCGGTGCGGGTGGCCGACTGCGCCTATAACGGCGAGCGGATCGCCGCGCTGGTGGCCGAAGCGGCCGGACGCGGCGTCGAGGTCGTTCTCTTTCCCGAACTGTCGGTAACGGGCTATACCTGCGGCGATCTCTTCCTGCAACCGGCGCTGCTGGCTGCTGCCGAACAGACCCTTGCGGAGCTGCTGCGGCGTACGGCGGAACTGAACACGGCATTCGTGGTCGGCCTGCCCGTCGCGGTGGACGACATGCTCTACAACTGTGCCGTTGTGGCGGCCGCGGGCGAAGTGCTGGGTGTCGTGCCCAAGTGTCATATTCCCGACTACGCCGAGTTCTACGAGTCGCGCTGGTTCGCTTCGGGTCAGGGGCGCCCGACGGTCGAGATCGAGTTGTGCGGGCAGAGCGTGCCGTTCGGTCCCGACCTGCTGTTCGACATCGGCGGTGCGCGGTGCGCGGTGGAGATATGCGAGGATCTGTGGGTTCCGGCCCCTCCATCGGCGGAGGCGGCTACGGCTGGTGCCGAGGTGATTCTCAATCTTTCGGCGTCGCCCGAAACCGTGGGCAAGAGCGACTACGTGCGGCAGCTGGTCGTACAACAGTCGGCGCGCACGCGCGCAGCCTACCTCTACTGCTCGGCCGGTTTCGGCGAGTCGTCGACCGATCTGGTCTTCGCCGGCCATGCGCTGGTGGCCGAGAACGGCGCGGTGCTGGCCGCGTCGGAGCGTTTCTCGCTCGGCGAGCAGCTCGTCGTGGCCGACGTCGACTGCCAGCTGCTGCGCAACGACCGCTGCCGCACGACGACGTTCCGCCACAGCGGCGCGGGCGGCCGTACCACGGTCGCCGTGACGATGCCCGTGGCCTACGACCGTCCGTTCGACCGCACGGTCGAGGCGATGCCCTTCGTACCGGCGGAGGACGACCGGCGGCACAGCCGTTGCGAGGAGATTCTCAACATTCAGGCGACGGGATTGGCGCGCCGGCTGGCGCATACGCGGAGCACGAAGGCTGTCGTCGGCATTTCGGGCGGACTGGATTCGACGCTCGCACTGCTCGTGACGGTGCGTGCGTTCGACCGGCTGGGACTCGACCGGCGGGGGATCGTGGGGATCACGATGCCCGGTTTCGGGACGACCGGCCGCACCTACGGCAATGCCCTGACGTTGATGCGCGGACTGGGCGTCACGGCGCGCGAAATACCGATCCGCGCCGCCTGCGAACAGCATTTCCGCGACATCGGGCTGCCGGAAAACGACCGCTCGACGACCTACGAGAATGCGCAGGCGCGCGAACGGACGCAGATTCTGATGGACGTGGCCAACCGCGAAGGTGCGCTGGTCGTCGGTACGGGCGACCTGTCGGAACTGGCTCTGGGCTGGGCGACCTACAACGGCGACCAGATGTCGATGTACGGCGTCAACGCCTCGGTACCCAAGACGCTCGTGCGCCATATCGTCGAGTGGTATGCTGCGCACTGCGCCGAAGGGAGTGTGCGCGAGGTGTTGTGCGACGTGGCCGCCACGCCCGTCTCGCCCGAACTGCTGCCGGCCGATGCAGAGGGCGGTATCGCACAGAAGACCGAAGAGCTGGTCGGCCCCTACGAGCTGCACGACTTCTTCCTCTACCGCTTCGTCCGGCAGGGGTTTTCGCCCGCGAAGATACTTTTTCTGGCCGAACGTGCGTTCGGCCGGCGTTACGACCGGGCGACGATCCTGCGGTGGATGAAGACCTTTTTCTCCCGCTTTTTCTCGCAGCAGTTCAAACGTTCGGCGATGCCCGACGGGCCGAAGGTGGGTTCGGTGGCGTTGTCGCCGCGCGGCGACTGGCGGATGCCGTCGGATGCGAGCGCCGCGGTATGGCTCGCCGAGATCGACCGGCTCGAAAAGGAGTGAACGAAACAAATTATCGGAATTTATGAAGAGACTTTTGATGTGCCTGCTGGCCGCGTGCTGCGTTGTACCGGCCGTCGGGCAGGATTGGAAAGAGGCGTTGAAGAGCGCGGCCTCGAACGTCGTCGACAAGGCGACGGGCGGCAAGGCGACCGAAACGCTGATGATCGGCGACTGGCAGTACGAGGCGCCGGGCGTGAAGTTGGAAAGCGACAACGCGCTGGCCGACGTCGGAGCGTCGGCCGTGACGGGCAAAATGGAGGAGCAGCTCGAAAAGCTCTACGCGCTGGCGGGTATCCGTGCCGGTGCGTGCAAGTTCTCGTTCGCGGCGGACAAGCGCTTCACGGCGACATTCGGCAGCCGGACGTTCACCGGAACCTACGAGTTCACGGGCGAGAGCCACGATATCGCGCTGCATTTCGAAATGTCGTCGAAATACGATCTGGGGACGCTCAACGGCAAGACCTACTTGTCGGGGACCGACCTGCAAATCCTCTTTCCCGCTACGCGGCTGCTGAAAATGGTCGACGTGCTGGGGCAGAAACTCGCTTCGTTCAGCACGACGGCCGCGACGGTCAGCACGCTGGTCGGCAAGTTCGACGATCTCTATCTGGGATTCGAATTTACGAAGCAATGACGATGAGACGTCTGTTTTTGATCGCGGCCTTCGCCGCGGCCTTCGCGACGCCCGTTTCGGCGCAGTCGTGGCAGGACATGTTCAAGAGCGCCATCCAGTCGTTGACGGGCGGTACTTCGTCGGAGTCCGCCGCGGCGACCGCTGCCCCCGAACCGCTTCCGGAGAAGGAGCTGTTCGGCTCGTGGAGCTATCAGGCGCCGGCGATGGAGTACACGGGCGACGATATGCTCGCCTCGCTGGCGACCTCGACGCTCAAAGGGCAGCTGCCCTCCTATTTCCAGCAGGCGGGGCTGCAACCGGGCAAGGCGACGGTCTCTTTCTCCCGTCGCGGTGTCTTCAAGGCAGTGCTGGACACCCATAAGGTAGAAGGGGTGTACCGCTACGACGAAGATACGGGGGAGCTGACGGTCGAGTGCCTCTTCGCCGGCAATCCGGTCTCTTTCACCGGCCGGGCGAAATATGCCGACGGCGTGCTGACGCTGCTTTTCGAAGCGAATGCCGCGCTCGGTTCGCTGCGCGCTTCGTCGCAGCAGTATGCGCAGAATCCGAAGTTGCAGCAGATCGCCGCGATTCTGGAACGTTATCCCGGCGTGATGCTGGGCGCCGAGTTGAAGCGGCGGTAGCGCAGGAAGAATGATACGCGAGGGGTCGGCGCTTTCGAAAGCGCCGACCCCTCGCGTATCGTGTTCCGGGCCGTTATTCGTAGACCAGTTCGAAGTCGTCGACCCACATCACGCTGTCGGAACTGCCGGTGAAGTAGTCGCCGTAGCGCGACGCCGAGCAGACGATCATCAGATGCGTGGGTACGACGTCCGTGGCCGTGTAGTCGAGTTTGACGGTGAATTCGCGCCACTCGTCGACGCTGGTGGTGAAGACCATCTCGCCGTAGGCGATGACGTCCTTGCCTTCGGGGTCGAAGAAGGTCTTCGTGTCGCGGGTGTAGACCTGCACGGGCGACTGCTCCGTTCCGCCGTATTTGGCGGCCGTCCAGCGCCCCAGCGCCATGTAGATGATGCCTTCGTCGGGGTCGCCTTTGGCGAAGCTCATGCCCATGGGGCTGCCTTTGATATAGTCCATCTTGCCGCGGTTGTATTTCACCCAGCCGTGCAGCGCCACGGGGCGCGAGGTGAAGGGCTGGCTGAAATTCACGATGCCGTCGGTGCCCTTCGTTTCGGCGTAGTGGCCGGAGAAGAGGTTTCCGGCGGCGAACTTGCCGACGCCGAGGAAGGCGACGTACTGCGATTTGAGCTGTGCGCAGTATTGGCCCTCCGAACCCGGACGCGGGTCTTTTTCGTTGGTGGTGACGAGTTTTTTGAGCGTCATCGAACCGGGATTGCCCGAACCCCAGAACTGCTCGGCCAGCGGCGTGTCGGCGGCGTAGGGGTAGAGGATGTCGCTGCGGTCGGTGCTCCACGTCTCGAATCCGGCGTTGGGCAGCTGCGGAGCCGCTTCGGTGGTGAATTCCCGCATGTTGCTGAGGTCCGTGTCGGAGAAGGCTTTCAGTTCGTAGGTCGTTTCGGGGTCGAGGCCGGCGAGTTTCGCGCGGAAGGTTCCGCCCTCGATCTCGACGTCGGGTACCGCGAGCCACTCCGTGTCGCCCTTGCGGCGGTAGACGAAGCCCATTTCGGTGTCGCTCAGACCGTCGGCCGCGAGCCATGCGATGCGCGCCCATGCGTCGCACTGCGTGATGCGCACCGTGACGTCGGTCGGCACGACGCGGAGCCGCCACTGCTCCGTGCGGCCGTGCGCCGTGACGTCGACCAGCCGTACCGTCTCGAACGAGGTCGTTCCCTCGATTTCGGGCGAGTAGGTCGTGATTCCGGCCGGGCCGAGTTTGAGCTCCTTGACCGGGACGTTTTGCAGGTCGGTGCTGCGCGAGACGTAGGCCGTCGCCGTGCGGTTCGCAGGATCGATCTCGGCCGCGCCCACCTGCTTCTTCACGCGGAAATAGCGTTCGATGGTCTGCGTGGCCGCGATGCTCCACCCGTACTCCTGATAGAGCGACAGCGTCGTGTAGAGCGGCGTGCGCAGGTCGAACGTGCCGGGGAAGGCTACCGACGACTGCCCGCCTTCGGTGAGCGTCACCGAGGTGATGTGCACGTTGCGGATGTCGGTGGTCTCCAAAAGCGGCAGGATGACGGTCTGCTGCGCAGCGTTGATCTGGGCTGCGCCGTCGAGCCCTTCGGCCTCGATCGCCTCGATGTTGATCGTCACCACGGGGTAGGGCAGGTCGTTATGGATGCAGCCGGCGAGGAACGCCGGAAGGCACAGTGCGCCGAAAAGGATGAGTCGTTTCATGGTTACTCTTTCTTTTTGTTCCACAAATGAACGGTCATACCCACGTTGATATTGGCAAGGTTGAGCCGAAAACGCATTTTCGACGCCGTGCGGCTGCCGGTTTTGCCGTCCTGGTCGGTCTGGTCGATCTTCGAATACTGGAAGCCGCCCAGTCCGAACGAGAGGGTTCCGCAGACGTTGGGAAAGATGTAGACCGCCACGCCGGGATTGAACGAAATGTTCATCTTGAACGACTTGCTGTGGGTCGATTTCGGCGTGTCGCCCGACAGGTAGGAGAAGTCCGAGCGGCCGATCATGCCCGACAGCTCCAATTCGGCGAACAGACCGAAACTGCCCTTGGGGTCGATACCCGTATAGGAGCGGTGGAAGAGTCCGAACGAGTAGGCGTTGCCCGAGTAGTCCATGTTGTCGAGCGAAATGTCCAGATCGTTCTGAGAACCCAGA
>ULRO01025161.1_pt1 | contig 12430 bp, 6 predicted proteins | sample 1955421 | NCBI WGS metagenome assembly ULRO01 (sample SAMEA4835682, study PRJEB28245) | human gut metagenome | biome: gut microbiome; material: fecal sample | place: Denmark | collected 2008 | reverse complement strand
TTCCTTGAGCCGTTCTTCGATATATGCTTTTGCCGATTTCACCTTCCGTAATTCAGGCAGGCACAAATCCCGTAGAGAACATGACGAACACGATCTGGTCTGTTTCACTTTGGGAGTCCATCCGCGGAAGAAAAGATCATGCATTTGCAAGAAGTCAGCTTCGACCATGCGGCGAAGATCTTCGTCCAATTTTACCCGCTCACGACGTTTTGTCTGCCGGTAGAACAAAGCACCTTCAGGAATATCACACGCGAGCATTTCTTCCAAGCACATCGCTTCTGCGCATAGCTGTAAACGATCAGCATCAATCGTTTTGGATTTGCCGTGTTTGTATTCAATCGGATACGGCAACCACAATTCATCTCTTCCGTGAAGCGGAACACCATCATTAGACTTATGGAATTCCACAACATCACAGGCTCCAGTTATGCCGAGCGCTCGCGAATAGACTCTCAAATCTCGCATGATCAGCGTATCGCCGCGAGATTCAGAAGCCGCATAATCGTGGGCACGTTCATGTTCCAGATGCCCAGCTGTAGTCAAATAGTTCTCTGACCACAGCTGTTCGATATGGATAAGCGCCCACTGTCGTTTGCAGAATGAGAAATGCTGGATGCCTGAAAGGGCCAGCCAATCTTCTTCCGGATATCCTTCTGGCCCTTTCATGCAACACCCCTTACTCACTCAATTCCAAACGCTTCAGCGTCCTTCAAGCACTTCGTACCGCAAGTCGGGAATAGAAGATTCATTCACTGCCACCGTTCCATCCACATTAACGGAAACGGAACGATGAACTTTGGCGGAAGAGTATTGCCCTGACTTGCTGTTGTGCGTGAACCACACAACGTCCAACACTTCCATGGACCCCGCAGGACGAGCCGAACTTTCATCATTCTCAAACAATGTGACGAGAGCTTCCTTGATTTTTTCGGCATCTTCTGCAGTAAACCCGGTTTTTTCGGCAAGCTGTGGGCTGATGCTGCCATACGTCGCATACACCGCACGGCCGGAAACACGGTATTTCATTCCCATGGTATCGGAGGATTTCTTACCGGTGTCCGTGGTTTCACTGTTCACTGACTTAGTGATCTGCACGTCGTCAATGGCAATGGGTTCAACCGAGAACGCAGCCTGAATGGAAACCGGACCGCGCACGCCCAGGGAGACTTCATCAACATCCTTAGCTTTTTTGAACGCGAATACTTGTCCGAACGTGCGTACGTCAAGCCACTGTTCGCACACTTTCTGGAACACCAGGTTCTTTTGCTTCTGCTCTTCTTTCGGCAAGGTTTTCATATATGTGTTGAAACGGTCCGACAATGATTTTGCGCCGTCATCGGAACGGTCATCGGACTGCACGAAAATCGTTTCACCAGCATCTTGCAGGCGATTGCGAATCTTCCTTTTCAGCGCAACATCGGAAACCTCGCCCAGCCCTTCCGATGTGGTTCGTGGACGATTGCCATTCAACGGATCACCGTTAGGATTGGCATTATTAGTCGCAAAAACGACTGCGAAATCAATCTTATTTTCCAAAGCTGCCATGATAATGACTCCTTAACTTTTTCTTGGATAATCAACGTCGATAACTTCAAAAACTAAACGCTAGTTTTCTTTGCTCTTCTGGGATGCTTCTTGCGCTTTACGCATAGACTCCCTTCGCTGGCATGAATAACCGAGCAGAAAGAGCGGTGAAAGTGCACGGTTATCTTCGAAGTCTCCTTCTTTGAAAAGCGCCATGACCTCATCCACGCTGTTCTGGAACCAAGGCGCGCCATTCGCTGATTTCAGGTAGGGCATCAGTTGCTTCCACAGCGTTCCCCATGTTGTAAACGGCTTTGCGACGAAATTGCTCATGAGCTTAACGGCATTGGTCGGACGGGTGTCACTGATTCCTTGCTTGTACAGGACGCCGTTTTCAAAGCGATCCGCGAGTGCCAGCAATCTCCCGTATAAGTAGTCGCGGTCATTTCGTGTTGGTTCAAGGTACATGGATATCGTGTCCTCCTGTTTGTTTTGCTTCCTCGCGTCATCAATGTAATGTTTTTTCCATAGGCTGCATGCGATTTCAAAATCTCTTAGCCATGCTCCTGGAACGTCATATCCCATAGGTTTAGTGACTCTGTGGTATGTGGCGTCCAATATGGAACGGGGAAGCGATTCTCCTCCGAACATGCATTCTATAAGCTGCTTTTTCGTGTTTTTCGCAAAACGTTTATAGGCTTTGCTGCTTCTGTCTGACACGTCGTATGCGCAGCTGATGATGTCAGCAAATGGTGGCGCACCTTCATATGTGACAAACTTCCCCTTTTCTTTGTCGTATATTTTCAACGGCCATGCTGCATCAACATGCCACTGCAGGATACTTTCGACATATTCGTCTCTCGAAAGTTCACGATAATACGTAACGCTCAAACGTCCAGACGTCGCCGCATCCAGAATGACGATCATCATTGGATCGGCATGCTTTTTGAGTTTGTTAGCATTGCCATATCCGCGCAGTACCTTCGAAAAAACTTTTGCGTATTGAAAGTTTGTTGCGATCAGCGCATCTGCAACATCGTTGCGTGGAGTTTCCGGCTCGACTACAGCCGGTGAGAACAAAGAGCCAAAATCATAAGAGCCTTCCTGCGGGTCAAGTTTCGGCTTTTCGTTGGGGTTTTTCACCGAGCAGATGACTATGGCCTGAGTATCGGTAATCGTTCCATGATTATTGACCAACCATTGCAGCGTCGAATGTATCTTCTGCGATGTTTCACCATCGACTTGCAAAGCTTCTTCTTTGGAAGCGAAGCGCCCTCGATAGGTAAAATTCGATGAATCGTTCGCCGATAACAGTTTGGCATTGCCATTTACACTGACAATTTTCTTAGGGAAGTTCAAGATCGGAGTATATAGGTCCTCTCCAAACATATCCTTTCCTATTTTCTGACGATCATGTCGTAAATAGGAAATCCATTGTGCCTGTATATCGGGATCATTCGAGACATCTGAGTTTCGCAGCCCAATTTCAACTTCGAAGCAAACGCCTGCTTTTCGGTCTTTTTCGGTTATTTCCACATTGAACCGAGCGGCTTCTTCGCTGATGCTGTGTTCCGAAACGCATCGATAGATGGCATTGAGTTTGACGTTATCACCCTTCCAAGCGGCAAGCTGCTCCAAATACATGGAGGTTTTCTTCTCGTCGAAATGCAAATCGAGATATTGGAGCTGATCAAACAGAGGATGCGGCACCGGCTTGCTGGTGCGTCCCATAGAGTTTTCCGTGCATTGGATAATAATCGTTTGATTATCCCTTGAAAGCCGTAATATCTCTCCGTTTTTGTTCAGAACCACCGTCAACTGAGTCGGAAGTGTTGTGTGTCCGGGTGGAATCAACGTTTTCCTAATGTCGGTCGTAGAGCTGCCGACGTCGTTTTTCGGTATTTTTCCGGCAGCGTTGTGCACGGATTCGTTGATAAGCAGCAGATTGTCTGATAAGCTCATCGCTCACTCCTCTCCCACCGGCTGCAGATTGCTTCCCAAAACGAATTCTTTGACATTCCGGTTTTGTCTGATAATTCGTCTATCCAATTGACGGGAGTCCGGACGTTCAAATTCGATGATGCCGTCAGTCATAACAGGCGACCAGAACCGTGCAACAAAATCGTGATCCTTGTTTTCATCCGGATACGTGAATCCATGGAACGTGTAGCCCATATTCCATTCACCGTAACCGTCATAGAATCCTTCTCCGGATCCGAACTCACACGGCTCCACATATCCCTGGCACTCGCGCGTCCCCAAGAATATGTCTCGGCGACCGCCTTTCTGAACGGATCTCAAGGCGATATTATGATGTTTGTTTTCGTCACGGTCAGCGGCGAGATCTTCACGCTGATCATTCCATTCGAAATGGGCCAGAACCTGATAACGCACATCTTTGAGATATGTGTAGTACGAAAGATCATTGCCGCCGCTTATTTTAATGGGTCGAATCCCCTTGCCTTCCGTCTGAATCCTATTCATCACACGAACAGCGTCAATGACCCACACAAAAGTCGGCTTCCAATAGATACTTTCCGTAATGCCTTTCAAAGCTTGATACGTCGGCACCTGATACGAAAACTTTTCACCTCCAATACGTGTTGCCACTTCCGAAAACAATGCGTATCTACCCGATACTTCATATTCAATTGAATTGCGATGTCGTTGCATATAACTCCTTCGTTAAGCGTTCCCTCAACCTGCCATTACCAGTATAACATACTGGTACACTTATTGAACATAGAACTTTATTAGTGTTTCTCAAACAGTAACCAACCAGTTATCCTTGTATAGGTAGGTTTTCCTACCGTCGCCACATTCATGGCGTGGATTGAAAATATGTACAATATGCGTGTTTATCTAAACGAGGCTCTCTTGCAGATCTTCATCGATCTGCAAGAGAACTACTGCCATTTCATATCATCAACAGAGACATATCCGCCTCTGCCACCACACCATATTCGCTTTTGTAATAATCTCCATTCAGAACATAAATGTCGAAATCCTCATTAGCAATGGAAATCGCGCGTTTCCCATTCAAATCCTTGTACTCGTAATCGAAAATGGAAACTGTATATTCCTGCAGCCGCCGTAAAATTGCAATTTTCTCCCTTAGCTCACCATACTGCAGCATATCCAGCAATTCCACCGCATTGCCATAAGGAACCACGACATTGTGCGTGTTCTTCGGAATCACACGATACTCATCGCTGACCGTTCTGAAAGCCTGCGCAAAGAACGGCTCATACCTCTCCCCCGTTGTATTACTCCCGAATTGCTCACGTTGACTCTTGTTGTATGCCAGCAACTCATAAATCGTTTTTCCAGCGTTCTCCGTTTTCCTAAGCGGACCATCCAGCAAACTATTGCCGCCATCTCGATCCTCACTTTGAAGCAACATGCCATAAAACTCATTGAGCATACTGGTGGAAAGCAAATCAACATCAGGATACTCACCCATAATCTGCAAAGTAAGCTTTTTGCCTCTGTGGATCTCTGGAAGATAGTCTTGAACCTCTCCTCGCCTTGCAACGGATAGACATATACGTCTTTGATTTCCTGCGACTCACCATTCCTGTTGCACCTACCAGCCGCCTGCATAATGCTATCCAAACCAGCCATCGCTCTAACCACGCATGCAAAGGAAAGATCCACTCCCGCTTCGATAAGCTGCGTGCTTACGCAAATCACCGGTTTGGAATCACGAGGATCAGTCAACTCCTTTATTTTCGCCAACCGATCCGCCCTATGCTTACCACACATGGCAGTACTTAAATGAATCAGCTCAAAATGCCCATCAGCATTAAGCTCTTGCAAACACTGATATACTCTGCGAGCTTCACTCTTCGTATTGACGATAGACAGACAATTGCCGTTCCGCAGTGCCTGCTCGTATATGATATTCGCAAACTCCTCGCAGCTCTTACTCTTCTGCGAAGCAACAATACGGGTACGCTTGAGCTTCTCTTCGTAACCACCAGTATTATCGATAAGATCAGGATTGCTTGACAGATGCAGATTCTTTCGCGCTGTTCGCTCCAATAAAGGCTGCGTAGCCGAGCACAGCAGAATAGTCGAATCCAATACGGTCGAAAGGAAACTCACGATCTCATTGAACGGATTGATAATATTCAACGGAAGTGACTGAATCTCATCAAAAATGATGACGCTATTAGCCATGTTATGAAATTTCCGAAGTTTCGTGCCGCGTGCCGACATAACCGTTTCCAAGAATTCGACCATCGTGGTCACAATAATCGGATTATCCCAACGTTCCGACGCCAGTTTGCGTTGACGTTCCCTCGCGTCCTCTTCCTCACTCGTGCCGGCAGATCCCGTGTTACTGGAATTCTGCAGACCTGCAGTGAAATAATGTTCCAGCACAATATTGCTGTCGGCATCCAGACCGAGCATATTCCGGAATGTCGCCACGGTCTGCGATGTAATGGACAAGTACGGAATCACATAAATGATTCGCCTTTTCCCTGTTTCCAAAGCATGATGTAGTGCGAAATTCAACGAAGCCAACGTCTTGCCGCCTCCGGTCGGAACCGACAATCGGTAAATGCCGGTCTTTCTGCTTCCAGCTTGACGACACTGTTCCGTAATCTGCTGACGGATTTTATTAATTTCAGATGTCGAATCGAAAGATTTCATATTTTCATCAAGACGGCAAATCAGTTCCAGCCAATCCGCCCTGATTGGATGATACTTCTCTTTTGTCTCGAAACAAGCCGTATCTGTCCTATCGGCATCAATCAAACGAGAGTAAACATATTTGACCAGCAATCCCGAGTAAAAATGAAGACTGTCTCGTGACAATCTCATCGAATTAATTTGTTCCGCAAAATCACGAACATCTTTCACGGCCTGCCGAAATACACCTTGCAAGTCAAGGTCTAGCTCATGCAATCCTTGTTTGATTTCCCTATACGCATATTTAGGATTCAGCTTATCTGATTCCGTAAAACCTGTGAGAAATGCCTCATCACCGATTTCATTAATGCAATCGGGAAGCTCCCCATGATGCTTTGCAATGACAAGTTCGAGAATCTCTTTCGCGACTTCCTCCGCCTCATTCGAAATCGGCAGATCATTGACCACAAACGCACCCTGCCTCGCATGAGGAATCTCACCACGACGCCCATTACCCGATACCAGATACGTTTGAAACTGTTGTGCAATCTTTCCAACATCATGCAGAAGCGCTGCCATTCGTGAAATCTGAGAGAATTTCGATTCATAGCTTTCCGCCAAATCACCCGCACTATGGAGATGACCATGCAGCGTTTGCACATTACCGTCCGCATCTCTGTGTGCCAACAAGTCCATGATCCACCCCTTCACAGATACACCCGAGCAAGACCCCTATGCTACCATAGCTCAACGCACTATCCATAGGTCTTGAATCCAGTTCTCATGATATGCACGAGACCTCCCCTAAGACTCATTTAGTTCCGCAGGCAAATGCAAAAAGGTCCCGAACCTTCTGGAGTAATCCATCGGATTCGGGACCTGTTATGTTGGCGACCGTTCACCGGCTAACCGGCATTAGTCAGCTTTCAGCCGTCAGTTTTCACCAATTAGCCAGATCAGGCCTTGGCAACCTCAACGTTCAGCTCATCGCCGGCCGTCACTTCGAAAGAGGTGGCGAGCGTTTCGGAAGAGACGAGTTTCTTGAACTGTTCGACCTTGGCCACGTCTTCGGCGGGCACAACGAGCTTCAGGGCGATGCGGTCGGAGATTTGCAGATCGGCGGCCTTACGGGCATCCTGCACAGCGCGAATCACGTCGCGCGCATAGCCTTCGGCAATCAGATCATCGTTCAGCTCGGTGTCGAGGATCACGAAGCCACCGGTCGGCAGCGCGGCGGAAACGGAGTTGGCGGCCTCTTCGGCGTTCTTCTCCTCCACGCTGTTGATCAGCTCATATTCGCCTTCCTCAAGCACGATCTCACCGTTCGGAGTCTCACATACCGGAGCGCCTTCGGCGTTCACATGCCATGCGCCGGACTTGGAAGCCTTGATGGCGAACTGCACGTCCTTGCGCAGGCGCTTGCCTGCCACGCGAGCGTTCACACGCAGCTCGTTGATGATCTTCAAGCCTTGGGCTTCGGCATCTTCAAGCGTGCACAATTCAACGTTCTTCACGTTCAGTTCGGATTTGAGAATCTCGTCGTATGCGGCCACGGCGGCAGTGTTTTCCACCACAACGGTCAGCTTGGACAGCGGCTGGCGCACGCGAATCTGCTTCGTCTTACGCATAGACAGGGTGCCGGACACGACTTCGCGCACCTTCTCCATCGCATCAACCAGAGCCGAATCGTCAACAAGCACACGGCCCAGTTCGCTCGCTTCGCCAGTCTGCTCGTCGGCGAGGAACGGCCAGTCGGCCAGATGCACGGATTCGCCACCGGTCAGGCCACGCCACACGGCTTCCGCTTCCATCGGAGCAAGCGGTGCGATCACGCGCATGAATGCTTCAAGCACGGTGTACAACGTGTTGAACGCGTTCGCATCCTCGTTCCAGAAACGGTCACGATTGTTGCGGATGTACCAGTTGGTGAGCATGTCGATGAAATCGGACACGGCTTCACATGCGTCGGAAATCAGGAAGTCATCCAGCGAATGCTGCGTCTTCTCGATCAGTCGGCGGGTACGTGCCAGCAGATAACGATCCATTTCCGGCAGTGCGGCAACCTCATCGGCATGCAGCGCACGAGCATCGAACCCGGCACCATTATTGGCAGCGTTCGCATACAGGGTGAAGAAGTAGTACGAGCTCCACACCGGCAGCATGATCTGGCGAACGGTGTCACGAATGCCATCGGCGGTCACGATCAGATTGCCGCCGCGCAGAATCGGCGAGCTCATGAGGAACCAACGCATGGCGTCAGAACCGAAATCGTTGAACACGCCGTTCACGTCCGGGTAGTTGCGCAGATGCTTCGACATCTTCTGGCCGTCGGAGCCAAGCACGATGCCGTGGCAGATCACGTTCTTGAATGCCGGCTTGTCGAACAGTGCGGTCGCCATGATGTGCAGCACGTAGAACCAGCCACGGGTCTGGCCGATGTATTCCACGATGTAATCGCAAGGGAAATGCTGTTCGAACGTTTCCTTGTTCTCAAACGGGTAATGGTACTGGGCGAAACTCATGGAACCGGATTCGAACCAGCAGTCCATCACGTCGGTGATGCGGTGCATGTGGCTCTTGCCGGTCGGATCGTCCGGGTTGACGCGGGTCAATTCGTCGATGTACGGGCGGTGCATGTTGACATTGCCGTCCTTATCGCGCGGATAGTCGCCGAAGTCGGCCTTCAGCTCGTCCAGCGAACCGTACACGTCAACGCGCGGATACTTCGGATCGTCAGACACCCACACCGGAATCGGCGAACCCCAGAAACGGTTGCGCGAGATCGACCAGTCGCGGGCATTGGCAAGCCACTTGCCGAACTGGCCGTCCTTCACATTGCCCGGAATCCAGTTAATCTCCTGGTTCAGTTCGAGCAGACGGTCCTTGATTTTGGTGACGGACACGAACCACGAGCTCACCGGCTTGTAGATGAGCGGCGTGGCGCAACGCCAGCAATGCGGGTAGGAGTGCACGTAACTCTTCTCTTGGAAGAGAATCGCGCGCTGGTCTTCCGGAATACGCTCCAGCGGACCGTCACCGGCACGCAGGTTACGCAGAATCGGCTTGTTCGCATCGAACACGTACATGCCCTCGTAGTCCGGGCACAGCGCGGTGAACTTGCAGCCCGCGTCGAGCACGTCAACGCTCTTGATGCCCTTGGCGTTAAGCGTGTTCATATCGTCCTCGCCGTACGGAGCCTGATGCACGAGGCCGGTACCTTCAACGGTATCGACATAGTCGGCGGTGAAGATCTGGTAGCCTTCCGGACCTGGGACCTTACCTTCGACGGCGTTCTCGTCGCCTGCGAAGTACGGGAACACCGGGTAGTAGCGCCAGCCTTCCATTTCGGCACCCTTGAGTTCGCGCACGATCTCATAGTTCTCGCCGAGTTCCTTGGCGTAGGAGCCGAGCAGCGGCTTGCCCAGATAGAACTTCTTGCCAGCGAACTTGCCTTCAGTCGGACGCACTTCCACATAGTCGATGTCTGCGCCGACCACAATGGCGAAGTTGGTGGGAACGGTCCATGGCGTAGTGGTCCAGAACACCGCGTAGGCGTCTTCCTCATCGCGCAGCTTCACGGCCACGGACACGGTGGTGTCTTGACGATCCTGATACACGTCGGCATCCATGCGCAGCTCATGCGCGGAAAGCGGCGTCTGATCCTTCGGGCAGTACGGCAGCACGCGGTAGCCCTGATATGCGAGGCCCTTGTCGTACAGCTGCTTGAACGCCCACATCACGGATTCCATGTATGGAATGTTCAGCGTCTTGTAGCCATGCTCGAAATCGACCCAACGTGCCTGACGGTGCACGTAGTCCTTCCACTCGTTGGTGTACTTGAGCACGGAGGCACGGCAGGCATCATTGAACTTGTCGATGCCCATTTCCTTAACCTGATCGACCGAATCGATGCCCAGTTCCTTCTGGGCTTCAAGCTCAGCCGGCAGACCGTGCGTATCCCAACCGAACACACGATTGACCTTGTGGCCCTTCATGGTCTGGTAACGCGGAATCACATCCTTGGCGTAACCGGTCAGCAGGTGGCCGTAATGCGGCAGACCGTTGGCGAACGGAGGGCCGTCGAAGAACACGAATTCGTTCTGGCTGTGATCGCCGGAAGGACGGCGTTCAATGGACTTCTGGAAAGTGTCGTCCTTCTCCCAATAATCAAGGACGGATTCTTCCAGCTTCGGGAAACTGGGGTTCGGCGCTACATTGGCGCTCTGCTCACCCGCAGCTGCCTTCGGATACACGTTGTTTTCGCTCACCGTATCTCCTCGTAGGTTCTTACTATTTTTCTCCTACGAGGACGATGACTATAGCGCCTGCTGGACGCCGCCACCGCGGTACCACCTCGTTTGCCATGCTTTTGTTACGCGCACGACCGCTCGTATGTTCGGCTGTTCGGGCCTTCCCGCCGGGTCTAATAAGCCGCTGACACGACCGTTCTTCCGGAAGCTCCCCGCTGATAACGGATCATCGCTCGCATTTCGGTTGTCACTATAGCATGCGGCGCGAACTATTTCGCTTGTTTTTCATGATTATGGACGATTCTTTAGTAGGATTCACAAGAATGAAAAAGTAAAAAGAAACACCAGACGCGTAACGTCTTAAGCATCACTATTTCGCCGGAACGAAACTGTCACGCGCCACCAATGACGTCGACAGATACACATGCTGACGAATCGTACGCTTGCCAGAAATGGCGTCGCCCAATGTCAAGGTCGCAACGCGCGCAAGCTCGTTCAGATCAATGGAGAAGGTGCTCAATGGTGGCGAAGTCAACTGCGAAATCGTCTGATTATTGATGCTGATCACGCTGATGTCACGCGGCACCAGCACGCCAACCGCATTGAATGCCTGTAGCATGCCCACCGCGATCACATCGGCGGCGACAATCACGGCATCCGGTAGCACACCATTATGATCACGCACGAACCGCTCCCCCAAAGCACGTCCGTTGCTCACCGTGAACAGGCCGTCGGAATACACGAGCCCGTCGGACTGAATGCCGAAACGCTTCGTTTCACGGCGGAAATACGTGGCACGGTTCTCCTCGTCGGCCTCATAAAAGTTCATAAGGGAGCCCTTGCCGCCAATAAATCCAACACGTTTCATGCCCTTGGCCGCACACGCCGCAACCGCATCATGTATGGTCTGCTGCAAATCAGGTTGCACGGAATCGAACAGATTCGGCGCCGGATTCACATCAATGAACACGCCATATGGCATGGCTTCATGCAACCGCCCCAAGTCCTTTTCACTAATTCGGTCAGCGCCAATCGCCATGAAGCCGTCGAACTTGGAACTGCACGCAATCATGTCATCAAGGTCGTGGAACACCGTCATTTCCATGCGTTGTTGCTCAGCATTGCGTTCGAGCGCTGAACGCAAATCAGTGTAATAGGAGTCACGCAACGCTTCTTCGGACTTCTCATTATCAAGCAGCGCGACCTTGTGAGGAATGACGATGCGTTTGGTCTGCATGCTGTAGCCGAGATCTTCGCTTGCCCGAATGATCTTACGACGTGTCCCCTCACGTACGGAAAGGGTGGGATCCCCATTCAGAAGTCGAGACACCGTAGCTTGAGAAAACCCGGTACGCTGCGCAATTTCTTTAATCGTCGCCATGTCTCGCTCTCCAATTTAGTAAATCGTTTACCTCATGAAAGGATAACCTATTATTGATATAACGACAAACCAAGCGAGATTTGTGCAACGATTACGCAAGCCAATTATAATCGTTGTTCGTGCAGCAGTCTCATGAACGTATGATGGAACATCCTTCGCAGAAGGCAGGCTGGCCGCAGCCGAATACCATGCATGCCAAAGGCAATAAGAAATCCCTTGCTTCAAAATCGCAATTTCAAAGCAAGGGATTTTCCAGAGGATCCATGCCGTTCAAGGCCACCGGCCATAAGGGCGGTATCAGCCGACAGGGCTCGAAGCGCGGCTAGTGTAGCTAGCGTGTGCTCGCATCGCTCCAATTCGGGAAACTATTCGATTATTCGAGTTCTACGGCACCTGTGTAGAGCTGGTAGTATTCGCCCTTCTGTGCGATGAGCTCGTCATGCGAGCCGCGTTCGATGATGCGGCCATGGTCGAGCACCATGATCACGTCGGAGTTGCGCACGGTGGACAGGCGGTGTGCGATCACGAACACGGTGCGACCCTTCATGAGGTTGTCCATACCGGCCTGCACCACTTCCTCGGTACGGGTGTCGATGGACGAAGTGGCCTCGTCGAGGATCATGGCCGGCGGATCGGC
>ULRO01047396.1_pt1 | contig 12437 bp, 17 predicted proteins | sample 1955421 | NCBI WGS metagenome assembly ULRO01 (sample SAMEA4835682, study PRJEB28245) | human gut metagenome | biome: gut microbiome; material: fecal sample | place: Denmark | collected 2008 | reverse complement strand
GTACAAAAACAAAATAGGTGGTAAACATGAATAAGGCGAAGAACCTATTGAAAGAGGAATACTTGCAAGTCCAAAAGCGTTGGGAATATTGGTACGAACGCTCGGTACTTGAAGATGATGAAGAGGTAGACACTCTGGTGATATTTTGGTACAATGTGCTGCAACAAATCAAACTTCTGATAAATAACTTATAACGAACGAAACCGCGCGCGGTCGGTCAATACCGCGCAAATAAAATTCAAGGAGAACATGACATGAAGAAATTTTACAAGGTGGAAGCATTCAGACCAGGAGAGGAAAGCGCGTTGAAATATACATTTTACGTATATTCCGAGAACGAGCCAAGCGCAAAGAATATGGTGTATAGATATACCAAGTATAACGGGTATCGGGTACGGATTGCGAACGTGAAAGAGATTGAGATTTTAAAATTGCTCGGAATGGCAAGTGCCAAGACGAAAGAAGAAGAGGTACGGGAAATCATCGATTACGTTGCCAACGTATTAAGTGTAGGAGGCTGTAGGAGAGTGTGGGATGACAGATAGCATAAAAGCAGATGTTCTGTATTTCAAGACATTGCAGTATTAGGAAATATAAAATGATATATTTATACGGACTTATTTTGAGCGGGCTTGCAGATAAAGACGGTGATAAAGAACCGTTTAAATCTAAAATCGAGGAATATAACGCGGAGTTTGATGCGTTGTATAATAAATAATTTTTAAAGGAGTTTTTGTAGCAATGAACAAAATTTATCTGATTGGAAGAGTGGTGCGCGACGTCGAATACGTCCAGACGAAAACCGAGAAAAAGATGGTGAATAACTGTTTGGCAATAGACCAAGGAGAGAATGCCGAGGGAAATAAACAGACGATGTTTGTAGATATCACGCTCTTCGATAAGACAGCAGAAATCTTTAAACTTTACGTAGAAAAGGGCGATAAAGTTGCAGTGAACGGAGAACTGCGTATTCGTGATTTCACGCGTGAAGACGGTAGTAAAGGCAGGTCGGTGAATGTGCTCGTAAGGGATTTAGAACTTATTGAATCGAAGAAAGATAAAGACAATCTTCCTTTTTAACTCATATGAATATAGTAGTAGATTATGAAACGATGGCGGAGGGGCTTAAAAAAGCCCTTTCGTCAACGGATTTGAAAGAGTTGCGCAATACTTTGATTATCCTTGCGGGATATATAGACGGAGCACATTTTTCAGAAGTATCGAAAGCATATAAGGAGCGTATGAAATGGCAATTTCAAGATATAACTATATCCATAGAAACAAATCCAACATCACGGTCGGAATAAAAGGTCAAGCAAAGAGCGTATTTGAAATAAAAGATATAGTGGCAAATGTTTCAAAGGTACAACAGCAATCGATAAAATTATCGATGGAATATAGCAAAAACGCGAAGTTTCCCGATTTCCTCGGCATGGACAAAGAATATACGAAGATACTTCGGGAAATCCCGTATAAATTGAGCGATGTCATAGAAAAGAAAGGGCACTACGAGCCGCAACAGATATTGGAAGCGTTGAAATACCTAAAAGGCATTGCGACCGACGAGGAGAGTTTTAAGCGAGAATTTTATAACGAGGTAAACAAATACTACGGCACAAATTTCGATGTAAAACAGACCGAAATATTACTGAAAAAAGGTACGTTTATGTACGTTCCTCACGATTACTCGCATAAACCGTCCGACCCTGTACCTCTACAGGATTGGATAATCAAGAACACAGAACTTGACGAAAGCCAGATCAGAAAAATAAACGATTTGGAAGAACTGAAAAAGATAGCGCAAACATATATCCAGGCAAGGGGGTTGGCATGAAATTATTTTATCCGGATATAAAAACAACCGAAAGAGGATTGGAAACGCACGTATTTACAACACAAACAGACGGGGAACGTGCAATAACTGTAAATATAGAGGCCTTACTTGGTTTTAACGAATACGACACTGAAAATTCGTTTATCATCCTCGTATCGTTTTCCATCTGCAAGCCGTCGCTGATATGGTGTTTGCTGAATAATCCCGAATTCCATCAGCAACGCGACCCGTCGGACAAAACCATGTCGTGGAACGTATACGGCGATTATATGGAAATATATCGCACGAAAAAAGAAAAAATAACAATATGCTCCTACGAAAAGAAGTTCTTGCAGGACTATACGGACGCGGAAACGGCAAAGCGTCTGATGCTTACGGATACATATTTCAAGCCCACGTGCACGCAGACGGCAAAGGCTGAGTTCATGGAGTGCGTAACTGGTTGCAAGAACGAATTCATCAACCGATACAAATTTGACAAGATATTTCCGCAACCCGAGGAGGAAGAGTTCATCACGTGGAAGAAAACGAAAGAAAGCGTGAAAGCGTTCATGTATCTGAAAAAGGCGGGAAATTATAAGGACGTATACAGTTACGACATCCGCGCGTCGTTCCCGTCTGAATTATATAACTCGTTATTTCCACAGGGGAAAGGCACAAGAGGATTGATAGAGGTACCCGTAAAGCATTGGTATATTGCCAAGATACGCGTATACCGCTGTATTCCCATCGTATACGACTTTTTCGGATTGTTCGATAAATTCATCGAGAACCAAAGACAGCCGTTTAATACGTACCTTACAAAGGATATGTTGGAATGTTTGGAAGAGTTCTACGACGTGGAATACGCGATACAGTTCAAATACTCATACAAGATGCAGAAAAGCATATTCGATAAGTTTATCGAGGACAATATCTACACGCCGGATAAGCCTATACGTAAGTATAACAAGGCGAAAAACAATACGTTGATAGGCTCATTCGGAGCGAACGACCAATATCCCGTGTACGAGTACATGATAGGCGGGGACAAGAAAAACAGAGTAAACGCGACGATAACATATGAAACGAAAGACAAGAAAGCGTTTTATCCGTTGTATCTGTACGTGAACGGCTCGGCCAAAGTCAAGATTTGCAGGTTATTGCAATCGAACTGGGAGCATATCATATACGCCAACACGGACGGTTTCGTATCAGATGCCCCCATCGAAATGGATTTAAGGTTTAATTCCAGGTACTCCGATTTGGTCGGGAAAGTGGAACTACGTCAATACTATCTTGAGTTTGCGGTAAAGGAAATATCCAATTACAGCGCGATATTTGCCAACGAGGACGGCGAAATCATGCAAGACATAAGATTGTCCGGCCGACGCATTATGGAGCCTCCTACCCATCAACAATTTATCGACGGCGGGTTTGAAACGTTATTGCTACAACAATCGGATTACGGTTTTATCAAGCCCGTAGTGTTCGTGGAACAGAGTTTGAAATATTATCAGTTAGTAGAGGAGAGGGGCAGAAGATGACTGATTTAAAAACTGAAATTGAAATGATTATCAGCGCGTATATCGGTTGCAAATCCGAAACTACCGAGAAATGTGCGGAAGAAATAGTATCTATAATCGGCAATAAAGTAAGAATTGCAGAGGAAATCGCATCACTGAATAATACATTGGCTATGTTCTGCGACAACTACCGCACGGCGCACGGCATGAATTACGAGGGCGGCGGCGGTATGTTCGGTGGATTATTCGGGAGGAAGAAATAAATGAATAATGACCAATTGAAAAATAAAATCATGGGAATAATCAGTACTGTATTATTATCCAAAGTAATGAAAGAAAAATATATTTTAAAATGCGGCGATATTGAAAGGATTGCCGATGCCCTTATCGCGGCGGCTTCCGCAACAAGTTCAGCGGCTCTCGCGCGGAAGTGGCGGAGAGGGCGTTGGATTTATGCGAAACAGCGTACATATTAGCGTTGAACAACAGAGAGCATGAAGGAATATCGCAACAAGCGATATTAAGTGATTTGGGAGTACACGGTTTCTTTATGCAGCAAGCCGAAAAAGAGTTGTCGGAGGAAGGGAATGCCGGATGAAGGGGAATTTAAACAGATGAAGATTAGTTTTTACTATTGACAAATTCACATAAATGTAGTATAATATAAACAGGGAGAGGGGGCGAAAAAGTAGTAATGTTTGGGTTTTATCGCAATTTTAATCGGCGCGAGCCGTCCCATAGTGTCCGAAAGACCAGGCTACCCGCCCCCCTATCTATCCATGGGAAACAGCATTTACGAGAGCCAGGCACGGAAAGTGTTTGACTATAACCAATTCAGAATAAAAATATTGACGGGCGTGCGCGGAGCGGGAAAAACCTACCCCGTGCATGAGCATATCTTGAATAAGTATTTCAAGAAAGGCGAGTACTTCGTACTCGTGCGCGAAACGCAAGAAGAAGTGGATAATATGCTCGCGGGCGCGTTTTGGGACAGTTATCTATTGGACGATAAAAAGTACAAAGGTCACCAATACACGACCATGGGAAATAAAGTGATAATCGACGGTATCATTGTAGGATATGCGGTCGCTCTTTCCACGTACGGGAAGTTCCGCGGTGCGGTATCGCCCGTAGGACAGAGAGCCGTAAAGTCAAGGCGGGAACAGGAACTCGAGGAACAGATCGAGGAAATGGAAGAGTTCGTCAAGAATAACATTGAAAAGACAACTACCGCGTTCTTCGATGAGTTTATCCCGCTTACCCCGAAAATGTCAGATGATAAAAGATACCATGGATTTCTACACTTTTTGGAAACAGTTTTTCGATTTCGTCGCAATTGTATGGTTATACTATGCGGCAACATTACAAAGCCGTACGATATATTTCTTGAAAATTTCAATTTCAAACAGCCGCTCGATATTTCCTACGGAATCAAAAAATCTTATACGATTTATAAGCCGAGTTATCCAATAAAGCCGCTTGCGGTATGGTGCCATATCAAGCCGAACCCGAAGTGGCTTGCTGCACGAGAAGAGAGCATCGTCGGTATGATTACACGAGGGAAAGAAGAGGATATGTTTTCGACGGGTAACGCATACGTGAATACCAACGTAAGATATATTACGGGTAAGCCAGATAAGCGCAAGGCTATGTATAATCTCTCGGACGGAGAGCGTCGCGTCACATTTTGGAAGTCTTTGGAGCGGAACAAGTATTATATCACGGAACCGACGCGGAATAATTACACGACTTACGTATTCGATATCAAGTTATGTCGCCCCGATAACAGGTTGATACTGAAAAGCCTTGAAACGGCTATCGTGGAGATATTCGAAAGCGGGCTTATCGAGTTCGAGAATGCGAAGGTGTTCGATACCTTTGTAAATATATTGCCGACAAAAAGGAGTAAGAAATGAGTGAATGGTTAGATTTCGGGTTTAGAATAGCGACCTACGCCGCCTGCCTTGCAACGTGGATACTGTTGTTGATAGCGCAACTACGGAAAGCGTTCAAAGAAGCACGTAGCAAAAACACCGAAAAGGTGATGAATATAAATAAAGAAAAGCAGAAAGAAAAAGAAAAGGAGTTAGAACCTATGGCAGTATTTTTATGCGATAAGTGCGGTGCACAAGTAAAAGTGTCCGAAGCGAAACAGTACAACGATTTCGACGTTTGCGCGGCGTGCTATGATAAACTCAACCGCAAAGACGGTGAATTGAAACAATTGGATGCGCAGATTGCGGAGTATGAACGTGTGCTCGCGGAACTGAAACAGCGTAAAGACCAAGTGGAGCATGAATAATGACGGACGAAGAATTTAACGAACTGCTTACACGGCTTGCGGGTAAGGGGGTCAAGCCTGCCGCCACTTCAGAGCCGGAGCCCCCCGCAACAGATGATGAGAAAGACGCGAAAATAAAAGCGTTGGAAGATGAAATACTACTGCTCAGACAGCAGAACGCACTGCTCGGCGCACAGGCGAACGCAACGCCCGAGGACGAGCAGAAAAGGAAAGACAAGGAAGAGGCAAAACAAGTTGCCGAATATTTTAAAAACAGGAGAGTATAAACAATGTCGCATTTGATGAGTAATGAAAAGGTATTGAAAGCCGCGGGAGTGACCGATGAGGAAATCACCGCCATCAATACCGCAGACGCGAACGTAATCGCAAACACGTTGGAGCCTATCTTCAACAAACTGATGTCGTACGTACAGACCCAGCGCGTGGAAGTTGCAAGACTTGATAACCCTTTGCGCGGGCTTGAAAAAGGCTACGCCGCAATGAACGGCGGGAGCCTAAACGGTATGTTCCAGGAAGTCCTTGTACAGGCGCGAGATAAAGGTGCGGATAATCTGTACGGCGGGAAGAAATATGCGCATAAGACCATTACGAACCCTTACGTAACATTCGATTACGGCAAAGACCCGCTTTCGTTTATCTATAAAATCAACGCGAAAATGGAGCGTATGATTGACTACGATGCGGCTGATATGTTGATGGCGCTCAAAAACAATTCGCTCGATGATTTTATCATGGGCAAACTTGCGGTGCTCCAGTCCGAGAATAACGCGGCTGAGTATGTCATGGAAAACAACGTTCTGAACTGCGAAGAGTATCAATACGATACCTACGCCAACGTACAGAAATTCAGCGATGCGGCGTCCCTCAATGCGTTCATGCATAAAGTGTTTGCAATGCAGAGATACCCCGAATCGAACATGCAGTACAAGAAAGTTAAGTTCAACACCACGAGAGGTACGGGCGATTTCGTGCTTATCATCGATACGCAGTTCGCGTTTGACTTCGCGCAGAAGTTCACCTACAAGCAGTATCTGAAACCGTTCCTGTTCCGTTCCGAGGACAGCGGTAACTACGGTATGCAGGAAGAGCGTTCCCGTATCATCGAGGTAGACGCGCTCAATCCTACGACGCTTGCCGCGAATACCAACCTCGACCCCATGAACATGACGAAAGCGACTATTACGGGCGGTAAACTCATCGGGCGTATCGTAGACTTCAACGCCGTGAAGTTCGGCCTCGGGTTCAAATCCGCTATCTCAAAACCTCTGAACGCGCGTACCACGTACTACAACGAAATCCAGGATTACTGTTTCGATATGTGCCCCGCGTATGTAAATGTTCCGTTGGTCATTACAGATGACTTCAAGTCCGACCGTATCATCAGCGTTTCCAACGTAGCCGCAGGCGCGTAATAAATTAAAAAGGAGTAGTCAAATATGTTTGTAGACATCAAACTTTATATGACTACGATTGACGAAGAAAATCTGTTTGTGGGGAGTTCACAAGAAAACCGTGAACTCTCCCTCAACAGTTTAAGAGTTCAAACGGAAATCATAAAAGCACCGTTCAATCCTACAGACCCGTTTAGGTTGGAGGGGAACTATCTCGAGTATCAACGTAAATATAATTATGCGCGGTTTAAGTATTACGTGAACAACGACGATACCGAGCCGAGCGTGACGCGGTATTATTTCATCCGGGATTTCGAGTATGTAAACGATATTGTATGCCGCATGGTCTGCGACGAGGATTTAGTGTCCAATATATTCTGGCAGTTGAAATTCGCAAGGTTCTATCCGTCGATGTGTACGTATAACAGCAATAAACTGACGGCGAAAAAAAGAACGTATAAAGAGATTGAAACTACAGAATTATTTAATACTGTATCGGAAAACAACCTTTTATTGAAAAATTCTAAATATGCTTTGGGATTTGTGATATTCTCATGTTTAGTAGATAAATTTCAAACATATTGGGACTCTGAATTTGATACTTATACAGAAAATGGATTGATGTATCCGTTTTATAATGTGATACTACCGTTTATCTATGATACACAGACCGAAAGTATCATACAGGGAAGAGAACAACCTCAATTTTATTTTCAAAATTCAGACGGAACTGAAACTGAAATTTTTAATATCTCGCATTTTCAAGAGTTCGCATCAAACCTTTTAGCAGGGTTCAAAATAATTTCGTCAATGATTACTACAAGTACAAAAGGTATTGCGGGATTTTCAATAAACAGTACTTCAGACCCGACAAAAATTGTTATAAATCAAGTAAACGATGGGTACGAATTTAAACTACAACCGTTGACAACGGGCGGTGATAACCCACAGCCGACAAGCGTGAAAGCACTCACTGTAACAAAAGGGAATACCACGCAAGTTTTGCTGAACTCTCTTTCGATAGACGAATACAGTGTGCCCGCCTATAAAAAAGCGAATATTCTTGCGGGAAGTTCAACCATCGAACTCGATTTAAGGCGTATAAACCAAGCGACACCGATTTACTTTGAACAGTCTTTGCTCCCGCCATACGTATACACGGTATCGTGGGTAGACGAAGCGAACCAATATACGGCGAATAACTTTAACCAAGGTCAAACTGATACTGCGTTCATGGATTATAAAGAACAGTACGCAGAATGGTACCGCTCTAACTATAATGCGCAGATAACAGGATTAAAAGTAAAACAACAGACGGAACAGGGAAATCTTGGAATACGTACGGCAACAGGCTTAGCATCTACTATATTAGGAATAGGGACTACATTAGTAGGCGGAAATATTTCAGCAAGTATAAATAAAAACATGGCGGCACCGCAACTTGCGGGATTAAACGCGATAAAACAAGCGGGAAATTTTGCGCTCGATACCATGGGAAATTATATGACGCTGAACAACAACCAAGCGAAAGAAAGGAAACTACAGGAACTCCAAATACAAGATATACGGAATACGCCCGATAACGTATCGTTTAATTCTTCATTGGGAGTATATATCAGAACGAAACAATACGTAAGGCTTATGAGATATGAAAACGTATTTTTAGATCAAATAAAAGCATACCACAAGGCTTACGGTTTCGAAAGCATGATTGATATTTCCGACAGTTTCCAACAGCATACTATTTTCGATTACTACCGCGCGGACGATACCGTATTGAACACCGATGAGGTTTTCCTCGATGAGATGGAACGTAGCCAAGTAGAAGATACGTTTTCGAAAGGTGTGCGCGTGTGGTACGATTATAACAACATGAAAAACTTTACTATAGAAAATCCAGAAAAGGCGGTGTAAAATGGGAAAATTAAACGACAGGCTTATGCAACTCGAGGCCGCCAATAATAAATCGCAAAAGGATAACCAAATCCTGCGCGAGCAAATATTTAAACTGACCGCACAGGCGGCGCGCGCAAAGGTCGAGAAAAGCGATAGGGCGAAACTCCGCAATCATGTGAAACGGCTATACATGAACTCTTTCCAGGAAACGGCTATATCAATTTTCGATTGGCAGAACTTACCTAAACCAAAGGAAATCGTAGGCGGTACAAGATTCGACAGTAAACGTATCGAAAGCATGATTGCACGGTGCGGACGCGTGGCGATATTCCCGTATTATTACTCGTTCCAAAATCTTGACGGGCATATGGTACGGAAAAAGACATACCTCGCGTTACCGTTTACCGGATCTTACGGTCTGGACTGCTACGGTGAGTTCGGCGTGGTGCGTCCTTACGCGGCGTTCGGCGGGTCGCAGTATTTCAAAGACATGATAGTCAATAAGGACTGCGTTATCGTTTCCGACTTCTTCTTTCCTACGCTTACGGCGGGTAACACATCGTTCACGGTATTTCAAGCGATAGAACTGTACGCCGCGATGGTAGCCGACTGCGAAGTAGCGAAAAAGGTCAACCGAAACTGGATAAAACTCCCGATGCTGTTCGGTGTCGACACGAGCGACGAGGACACTATCAAGACCGCCAACGCATTGTCTTTGGAAATCAAACAGTTACTGCTTGCGACCGAGGATAACGAGGACGCTTTCGTATCCCGGGTCGTGCCGTATCTCAAGACGCTGAGCACCAACGCGCAGTATTTCGGGAAAGAATTATCCGAGGAAATCAAGAACTACAAAAACGAAATGTTCGAGTTCCTCGGCATAGCACATAACCAAAACGAAAAGAAAGAACGGCAGATAACTTCCGAAATCGAAGTCACGGCAGACCAATACAACATGAATATAACCAAACGCCTAAAAAACCGTACCGATGCTTTGGAACAGGCGAAACGGCTATGGCCGGAAGATTGGGGCGGCGTGAACATAAAGGTAAACTTGAACGGGTTCAATGAAAAGGAGGAGAAGAAAGATGGCGAATTTGACGCTGACGCTGAAAGAGATTGATTTGATTATCGGCGGGATTACTTCTCCCCGTGAACCGCATCAAGGTGTATTCGATATGTGCTCGGGCGATATCAACGTGGAGTACCTCGGGGAAAACTGGGGTACTTCCGATATCGAAACGCTCATCATGAACGAGTATGCGTTCCGCGAAATGGCGTTCGAAACCATTGAAGAGTTTCAGCAGTATTTTACGAACATATGGAATCGTGGGTTCTATATCATGAAACAAAACGTAGAGAACGCGCAGAAAATGACGTTCCAAGACCAATCCGAAGATTATACCGAAAACACGAGCGCAACATCTACTTCAACGACGAACGCGAGCGGGGACAGCAAGTTTACGAACGTACCGAACCAGTACAACAAGGATACTGACGCAGGGCTTACCTCGAGGAATATGAATACTTCCGAGGGCACAGGAACAAGTTTAGGTTCCGGGGAACGTACGTTTAACTCGACCAAAACGGGGAATCCGTTCGAAAAATGGCTCGCGTACTCGGAGCGGAACCGTAACATTATTTATAAATTCGTGGATAGTTTCAATCCCATATTCATAAATACCGTTACGATACAAAATTTCTATAGGAGATATCTCGATGACTACAATAAATGACAAGACCTATTCAGCATCGGAACATGAGCCTAAAACCGTCGCGGAACTGCTGTACCAAATGCAGTTAAGGCTTGAACAGGCTATAATTATGGGAGGATATAATCCGCGAGGAAATTATGACCCTACCGCTACGTATAAATTAAAAGATGCCGTAGTCTACAACGGAAACGGATATGTACACTATACCGACAAAGAAATCATAGGCGTAGTCCCTACGAACGAGGAAGAATGGAAACTCTACGTTTCGGGCGTAGCGGGGGAAACTGGTCCAGAGGGTCCGCAAGGACCTAAAGGGGATACAGGTCCACAAGGCCCCCAAGGATTACAAGGCGTAAAAGGCGATACTGGTGCACGCGGTCCGCAAGGCATACAGGGCGAAACAGGCCCCCAAGGCGTACAAGGTTTACAGGGTATCGCAGGTCCGCAAGGCCCCGCTGGTACAGTAGGACCGCAAGGTCCACAAGGTCCCCAAGGCGTAAAAGGCGATACAGGGGAAACAGGACCTACAGGCCCCGAGGGTCCGCAAGGTATACAAGGTTTACAAGGTGTAAAGGGTGATACGGGTGCACGCGGTCCAGAGGGTCCCCAAGGTATACAAGGACCGAAAGGGAATAAAGGTGACAAAGGGGAAAACGGAAAGGGACTCACGATTATATCTACGCTCGCTACCGTGGCAGACCTTGAACCTTTAAAGCCTACCGCAAAGGCTGGCGATGCTTACGCAGTAGGTATTGCTCCTCCGCGTGATATATACTTATTCTCCGAGAATATTTCCGAATTCGTAAATCAAGGTCCTATCCAAGGACCGCAAGGTCCCGAGGGTCCGCAAGGCCCGCAGGGTATACAAGGCTTAGTAGGTCCTACAGGGCCGCAAGGCGAACAAGGTCCGCAGGGTATACAAGGTGAAAAAGGTGCAACAGGCGTGACGGGTCCCGTAGGTCCTAAGGGTGACCAAGGTTTGCAAGGTCCACAAGGTGAAATCGGTCCCGCTGGTCCCAAAGGTGAAACAGGTCCCCAAGGTCCCGCAGGTGCGAAAGGTAACAAAGGGGAAACAGGTCCCCAAGGTCCACAGGGCATAAAGGGTGATACTGGCGCACAAGGGATACAAGGCCCTGCAGGCGCTAAGGGTGATACGGGTCCGCAGGGTCCTACAGGTTTACCTGCTCTTGTATATTCGCAAAGAAGAGAATGGACCGTTACTCCTGCGGTCAATCAGACTATTACATTCCCTACAAATTCATTTAATAGAACACCTATCGTAGGAGATGTATTAAGATTTCCGTTTTTAAATACTACAACGAATAAATGTTACGACTGCAATAGTATATGTACTGCAATCTCAGATAGTACTGCTACATTCCAATATAAATCCGTCGTAGATATAACAGGTATCCAAGGGCCTAAAGGCGATACAGGTCCCGCTGGTCCTGCAACAAAGTATGCGCATAATATAACGATTGAGGCGGGAAATGCAGTTATTGGTTTTACGATATTCACATCACATCCAAATGCCTATCCAAACGCTTTGAGTGTATATGCAAACATAGGTCTTAGTGCTAATCAACAAATTCCAGCAAGTGGTGTTATCGGAAACAATTTACCCGTGTATTGCATTAGAATGGGAGTAACTGGATTAGCTGCAATAGCTGTCGGTATGAGTGTTACTTTAGATTCAGATACTGAAGTTAAGGATATCGTAGTACCACTATAACCCCATACGAAAAGAGCGAGAGTAAAATCCCGCTCTTTTTGTTTAGCTCCGTTTATTATTAG
>ULRO01057452.1_pt1 | contig 12507 bp, 10 predicted proteins | sample 1955421 | NCBI WGS metagenome assembly ULRO01 (sample SAMEA4835682, study PRJEB28245) | human gut metagenome | biome: gut microbiome; material: fecal sample | place: Denmark | collected 2008 | reverse complement strand
AAAAGTTTACATTTATCAACACGGAAGTTGAAATAGCCTTTAGTTCTCAAATAACGATTGTATCTTTTTTCTTCGACTTTCAAAAATGTAATTATAGAATTGCAATAATCTGCTGGGTCATGTGATGTTTTCAGCCTAAGTATAAGCTGATAGTTTTTCCCGTTATCAACAATATGTTTCAGTACAAAAGCTGTATTCGGTTTATTAGCCTCAAGTATATAATCAGGCTCTCTGATTATTTCCTGTGCATATGAAAAATAGCGCTCATAATCACTAGGGTGACGCTCCTTTATATGTTCTATCTGACGTTCAGTTATAATGACCTCGTCAGTTTGGATATCTTCTGTCACACATTTATATATTTCAATATCAATTTTTCCGACACTATACACTTTGTTTACCGCCATTTCGCTTTCTTGCTCTCTATTATATCACTTTCCGCTGATTTGTCAATGTATTACTATCATAGATATCGTTCGGGCGAGTTTGCTGTGCTATTCCTAATTCCTCATTCCTCACTCCTCACTTTTTACACCTGTATTTAAACTTGACAAGTGTCTAAAAAAATGTTACTATACTATAGTAATAAAACTTATATGCAAATTCTCGGTCCTATCGGAAAGGAAATGATACTATGTCAAAATCTGTTGAGATCCAATCTCAGGATCTAACCAAAAGATACACCCTTGGCGAGGAGATCTTCAACTCCGTTTCACACGGTGCAGGTGGTCTGCTATCCATTGCCGGCACTGCCGTTCTTATCGTTCTCGCTGCCATTTACTCCAACGCTTGGGGCGTTGTAAGCTCCGCTATTTTCGGAGCTTCTCTTATCATACTTTACACCATGTCAACCCTTTATCACGCTATCACCAATCCAAAAGCCAAAAAGTTTTTCAGGATAATGGATCACAACACCATTTTCTTCCTCATCGCAGGAACTTACACCCCTATCACCCTTGTGCCTTTGAGAGGTGCGTTTGGCTGGGTTCTTTTCGGAATCGTTTGGGGTGCGGCTATTCTTGGCATTGTGCTGAACTCCATTGACCTTGAAAAGTTCCGCAAGCCTTCTGTTGTATGCTATATCGCAATGGGCTGGGTAGTTATAATCGCTGTCAAGCCTATGATAGAAAAGGTTTATCCTCTGTCCTTGTGGTTTATTCTTATAGGCGGACTTTTCTACACTGTGGGCGTTATTTTCTATGTTAAAAAGAACAAGAAATATTTTCACTCAATATGGCATTTGTTCACCATTGCGGGAAGTGTTTTCCACTACTTTGCGGTGCTTATGATGATAACACATGACTAAAAGATCATCCCGAGGGTTTGCGTCCTCGGGATTTTTCTGTTTAGAGAAAATATTTCTAAAATGAAATATATGGCGGTTTTTCTATTGCAAAAATGGCTGAAAAGTAGTATAATCATAATGATGTATTATATGTGACTGCACTGAAATTTTCACATGGGTGCGGTTTTGACATGAAAGGAGCATTTTATGCGTAGATCGGGTATTTTAATGCACATATCCTCTCTGCCTAACGATTATGGTATCGGCAAGCTTGGCAAGGAGGCTTATGCTTTTGTGGATTTTCTTGAAAAGGCTCACCAAAAATGTTGGCAGATACTTCCTATATCTCCTACAAGCTATGGTGATTCGCCATATCAGAGCTTTTCTGTTCACGCCGGAAATCCATACTTTATAGACCTTGAAGCTCTGGAAAAAGAGGGTTATCTGAAACCTGCGGAATACAAGGATATTGAGTGGGGCGATGACAAAGGGTCTGTTGACTACGGCAAGATATACGAGACCATTTTCAAGGTGCTTAAGACGGCACACAAGCGTTTTCGCAAGAAGCCTGAAAAGGCATACTCAAAATTCGTGGTGGAAAACAAAGACTGGATATACGATTACGCTTTGTTTATGTCACTGAAATTTGCAAACAAGGGCAAGGCTTGGTATGAATGGGACGAACCGCTGAAAATGTACAAGCCTAAGGCGATAAAAAGTGCTAGAAAAGAATATGCAAATGATATAGACTTCTGGTGCTTTGTGCAGTATAAATACTTCCAGCAGTGGAAAAAGCTAAAGGCTTATGCCAACGAAAAGGGCATCGAGATAATAGGCGATATTCCCATATATGTGGCATATGACAGTGTTGAGGTGTGGAGTACACCGCAGTATTTCAGCCTTGACAAGGAGAAAAAGCCTGTTGAGGTGGCAGGATGTCCACCTGACGCATTCACGGCAGACGGTCAGCTTTGGGGCAACCCTCTTTACAACTGGGAATACATAGCAAGAGATAAATTCCGCTGGTGGGTAGAGCGTATAAAGGCGGCTTCTGACACTTATGACGTGGTGAGAATAGACCATTTCAGGGGCTTTGAAAGCTATTACTGCATACCATACGGTGCAAAGAACGCCAAAAAGGGCAAGTGGAGAAAAGGTCCTGACATGAGGCTTTTCAAAGAAGTGAGAAAACAGCTTGGGGACGTGAAGATAATCGCAGAGGACTTGGGCTTCCTTACAAAGCACGTTGTAAAAATGCTCAACGCAAGCGGATATCCTGGCATGAAGGTGCTGGAGTTCGGCTTTGATTCTGACAACACAAACGGCTATCTGCCCCACAATTTTAAGACCACAAACAGCATTTGCTATACAGGTACGCACGATAACGAAACCATACTTGGCTGGATAAAGAGCTGTGACGAAAAGACCAGAAGCTACTGCAAGGACTATCTTGGAGTTACAAAAGACGAGTTCGTGCCTTGGGCAATGGTAAGACTTTGTTGGTCCAGCGTGTGTGATACAGCTATTGCACAAATGCAGGATATACTTTGCCTTGACGATAAAGCCAGAATGAATACACCGTCAACAGTGGGAGCAAATTGGAAGTGGAGATTGGAAAGCTTTGATAAGCTTGATGATACTTTGGCGGAGAGATTGGCGAAGATAACTGCGGTGTATGGCAGATAGAGCAGGGATAAATGAGGAATGAGGAGTGAGGAGTGAGGAATGTGCATAGCCAACCGAACGAATCACAAGAATGGAGTAAAATAAAACACCGAGCGTAGCGAGCAATAAAGCGCAGGCTCAAGCCCGACGCTAGAGGGCTTGTGGGGTCAAGGGGCAAAGCCCCTAGCGGAGTAAATTTCTTGTTCGACTTCGCTCACAAGAAATGGGCAGAGCTTCAATAGGCGTAAGCCTACAAGCGGTGCAGAGTAAAACTAAAAAGCACATGAAAGTTTGATACCAGATAAAAGTAATATCGGAGAATTAAACCTGCACCGCTTTTTTTATCCCTTAGCGCAACGTAGATCCGCAAAGAGCGACAGCGATTTTGCGGCAGAAGAAAATTGACCAAAACATTGTAGGGAAACGGCTCAATTTCTGTTTCACAGAAATGCGACGTCCCACTCGAAGTGACAAGGTTTGGATTTTCCAGAATTTGCGCAAAGCAACATTGTGCGGATAACACAAATGAGATTGCAGTCGAAACGGCGAGGGGTACGGGACGCCGATGGCGTCGTCCCATACAGGTGTGATAGGGTAGGTTTTAGTTCTATCCCATAATGTTGTTGCCGTGGGTTTGTTTCTTCGACGGGCAAACGATGTTCGCCAATACCATACGTTGTGCGGATAATAACAAAGTACAAAATGCAATAGAATACATAAAACACCAGAAAGGATAAAAAAACCAATGAACAAAGAACTGTTTTACAGCGAACTTAGTAAAGACCTGAAAAAGAAGTTTGGCACGAGCGTTGAAAAAGCTCTGCCTTGGCAGCTCCACGAAAGCCTGTCGGCTACTGTTATGGAGCTTATTGACAGCGATTGGGAGAACAGCAGAAAGGCTCACCTTGACAGCCGCAGAGCCTGCTATCTCTCTATGGAGTTCCTTATGGGCAGAGCCGTTTATAACAATCTCCTTTGCCTTGGTATCACTGACGAGGTGGACGAGCTTTTGAAGGCTCACGGCAGAAGTCTTAATGACCTTGAAGAAATAGAGGACGCTGCCCTCGGCAACGGTGGTCTTGGAAGACTTGCCGCTTGCTTCCTCGATTCCGCCGCCGCTCATGACCTGCCTTTGGACGGCTACGGAATAAGATACAAGTATGGTCTTTTCAAGCAGAAGATAGTTGACGGCTTCCAAAAGGAAGAGGCTGACAACTGGACAAAGTACGGCGACCCTTGGTCTAAGAGATGCGAAAATGACAAGGTAGTCGTTAAATATGGCGACCAGACTGTTTATGCTGTGCCTTATGATATGCCTGTTATCGGCTTTGGCACTAAGAACGTTGGCACACTCAGACTTTGGCAGGCTGAGAGCGTGGAGGATTTCGACTTCGCTCAGTTTGACTGCGGTAACTATGATGGTGCTGTAAAGGCTAAAAATGACGCTGAGAACATCTCAAAGGTGCTTTACCCTAACGATAACTGTGAAGAGGGCAAGATACTCAGACTTAAACAGGAATATTTCTTCTCCTCCGCTTCTGTGACGGATATTCTCAAAAAGCATTTGGCTAAGTTCGGCACTCTTGACAACCTTGGCGACTATATTACTATCCAGCTTAACGATACTCACCCTGTTATCGCTGTGCCTGAGCTTATAAGACAGCTTTGTGCTGAGCATAGCTATGACTTTGACAAGGCTTTTGAGATCGCCCACAAGGTCTTTAACTACACAAACCACACTATCATGGCTGAGGCTCTTGAAAAGTGGGATTGCAGACTTGTGGAAAAGGTAGTGCCTGAGGTCTACACATATATCCTTATGATAAACGAGCGTTTTATAAAGGATATGTACGCTCTCAAAAAGGACAGAGAGTATATCTCTAAGCTTTCTCCTGTTGGCGACGGCATGGTGAAAATGGCGTTTATGGCTATCTATGTTTCAAGCTATATAAACGGCGTTGCGGCTATCCACACTGAGATACTGAAAAAGGACGCTCTTAAGGATTGGTATGAGCTTTATCCTGAGAGATTTCAGAACAAGACCAATGGTATCACACAAAGACGTTGGCTTGCACTTTGCAACCCTGAGCTTTCCGCACTTATCACAAAGCTTCTTGGCAATGCAGATTGGGTGAAGGACTTGGACGAGCTTAAAAAGCTTGAAAAATATGCTGATGATGAAGCTGTTCTTAACGAGTTCATGGCTGTTAAGGAGGCTCAGAAGAACCGCCTTGCCGCTTTTGTAAAGGAGCATGACGGTGTTGACATCGACCCGAACACTATTTTTGACATTCAGATCAAGCGTCTGCACGAATACAAGAGGCAGTTCCTTAACGCTTTGTCTATACTGTATATCTACTATGGTATCAAGGACGGCTCTATAAAGGACTTCACACCGACAACATTTATTTTCGGTGCTAAGTCTGCACCGGGATACAGGAGGGCTAAGGCTATCATCAAGCTTATTGGCGAGATAAGCAAGCTTGTGAACGCTGACCCTGACACAAAAGACCTTATCAAGGTGGTTTTCGTACAGAACTACAACGTTTCCTATGCGGAAAAGCTTGTTACTGCGGCTGATGTTTCAGAGCAGATATCTACTGCCGGCACTGAAGCAAGCGGTACAGGCAACATGAAGCTTATGCTCAACGGTGCTGTTACACTGGGAACTTATGACGGAGCTAACGTTGAGATCGTTCAGGAGGCAGGCGAGGAGAACAACTACATCTTCGGTGCAAGAGTAGAGGAGCTGGCTGAGATAATGCCAAAGTATGACCCTAGGGAGATACTTTTCTCAAACGACAAGATAAAGCGTGTTCTTGACAAGCTTATTGACGGCAGCCTTTCAGACGGCGGTGTTCCGTCCAACGAGGAGGGCAGCTTCAAGGAGCTTTACAAGGCTCTCACTGACGGTGCAAGCTGGCACGTTCCTGACCACTACTATGTTCTTGGCGACCTTGAAAGCTATGTTCAGGCAAAGCTCAAGGTCAACGCAGACTACAAGGACAAGCTTGCATTCGCTAAGAAGTGCTGGCTGAACATTGCCAATGCAGGCAAGTTCTCATCTGACAGAACTATCAAGGACTATGCAGAAAACATCTGGAAGATAGAGCCTGTTAAGCTGTAATTGGAAATCAAATTTCTATGCAAATTGAATTTGTTAAGGGTATGACACATGATTTTAAGCTTTTTATACACGAAAATGAACTTATCATAATATTAATTTGCGAAAATATGAACTAAAGCATTAATACACAAAGGACAGGCTCGTTTTTTGACGGGCTTGTCAGTTTTGATGTAAATATATTCAAGGGATAGATTTACATAAATGGCAGGAGGATAAATGTTAGACACCTTACTTAAACTAGACGGCGACATACTGTTATGGATACAGGACAACCTGCGTGCAGGGTGGCTCGACCCCATAATGAAGTTCATAACATATCTTGCAAACGGAGGTGCGTTATGGATAGGCATATGCGTTTTACTTCTCATACTGAAAAAGACTAGAACAACAGGCATCGTGTGTTCATGCTCCCTTGCGGTGACTTTTCTTATAAACAACATCATTCTCAAAAACATTATTGCCAGAACAAGACCTTACGAGGTGGTAGAGGGGCTTAACAGGATAATAGGGGCACAATCGGACTTCTCCTTTCCCTCGGGACATTCGGGAGCCTCCTTTGCAGTGGCGGTGGTAATGTTCATGGAGATGCCGAAAAAATATGGCGTGCCTGCACTTATAGTGGCAACACTCATTGCGTTCTCACGGCTGTATGTTGGGGTACACTATCCATTTGACGTTATCGCAGGCGTTCTAACGGGAACGATTTATGCTGTTATAACAGTGGCAATATACAGAAAATTCTTCAAGGACAAGAAACATTCTGAAAAATAAAAGACATTTGACGGGCGGTTTTTGACCGCTCGTTTTTTTGTTGCTTTATCATCAAATTCTATTGAAAATCATGGGGGAATATGCTATCATATAGATAATAAAAACAAAGGAGAAAATCTTATGAAAAAGGTGCTTAAAACTATTCTTATGGGTGCTGTGGCTTTCAGCCTTGCTATGGGAGTGGGCTGTGTGACTGGCGAAAACAGCAGTCTGGAAAAAGAAAGCTCAAAGGCTGAGGACAGCAGTTCACAGAATAAGCGCAGACAGCTTCGTGACAAGTCTGACTACGGAAAAGTGATAGCCCTCACTTTTGATGACGGCCCTAACACTGACACAACTCCCCTTGTCCTTGACAAACTTGAAGAACACGGCATTGTGGCTTCGTTTTTCGTTATCGGAAACAACATCACAGACGAGAGTGCAGAGGTCATGAAGCGTGCTTACAACATGGGCTGTGACATTGAAAACCACTCTCAGAGCCACCCTGACATGACAAAAATGACCGCAGAGGAAATAAAAGCCGAGATAGACTTTACCTCTGACAAGGTGGAAGAGGCTGTTGGCGAACGTCCGCAGTTTTTCCGTCCGCCATATATTGCGGTGAACCAGACAATGTTTGACGTTATAGATATGCCGTTTATATGCGGATACGGTGCAGAGGACTATAACAATGCCATAGGCGTTGAGGAGCGTGTTGAAAAGGTGCTTGCACAGGCCAGGGACGGTGGCATTATCCTGCTTCACGATATGAACGGAAACGTTCAGACAGTTGCAGCCCTTGATAAGATAATCCCTGCCCTCAAGGAACAGGGCTACGAGTTCGTTACCATAACAGAGCTTTTCCACGCAAAGGGAGTTGCCATTGACCCTGACTCCGAGATAATCTACAGCTATGCTGAGCAGACAGAGATGTACGGCTAAAAATGACAAACAAAACCGCCTGAGAGAAATAGCTTCCCTGCCAATCCTCGTTGTTCACTGTCATTATCTCCACAGGTATACCGGTTACGTCATAGAAATCAACTATTGCATCCTGCACCTTGTCCATATCATCAATGACCCCTGCCGTATCCTTTATCTCGCAGTGATAAGATGGACTTGTATCCATTTTTTGCGGCTTATCATAGCACATGGCAAGAAGCATGATACCAAAGAGCAGGCTGACAGCACTGCCAAGTATACTGAAAAACTTACCTGAAGCGGTCCCCTTGCGAATATCATAGTCAGCATAGACATAGACAGGACGATAGTTCTCATAGTATACGTATCTTCTTGCCCCAGGAAAGCTTGTGTTCTTTATATGTTTAGCACTCGACCCTCCCGAGCTTGATGAAGAGCTGGAAAAGCCTGAGCCGCTGTGTGACCCTCCGCTGTGAGAGCCTCCCCCTGATGAATGTGGCATTTATTTTTTACCCCTTTCCCCTATACAAATCTATAGATCCATCAATACTGCACACGCTCGGCTGTGTAGCCGTCTTTTTCAAGCAGGTCGATTATTCCTCCCTCGCCTGCATAGTGTGCCGCACCAACAACATAGAACACGTTCTTGCCCTGAGACATAAGATCCTCGGCAGCTTTTGCCATGTTCTTGTTTCTGTCATAGAGCATTTGGTTATTATAATCCTCGGCGATCTTTTTGTCCTCCTCGGTATAGCCTGCAAGCTCCTCCTCGTTATCTTCCTCAAGGAAGGTTTCGATATCCCCAGACTTCCATGCGGTATAGAGGTCTTCAAGAGCCTGCTTTTGGCTCTCCTTAGTTTCGCCCTCAAAGCTTCTGAACATAAGGTCATAGATATCGTCAGAGAAGTTTATGAGCAGATTCATCTGAAAATCCACCGACTCAACTTCATATATCTCCTTGCCGTCTGCGTGGGCGGTGGTAAGAAGGTAGTTATCAAGACTCTTTTCCGAATCAAAGTCGGCATCCTGAATAAGCAGTGTATCGAGGGTACTGGATATTGCCCATGGTCTGTAGACCTCCAGGGCGGAGATATCCATGCCCCAATAGCCGAGATATGTTTGCAGTGCTGAATATGCTTCCTCGGAAATATGCTGGCTGAGCTTTGTGTTATCATTATAAAGCATTTGCTTCATAAGATTTTTCATATACTCGCCGTCCTCGCTTGTGGAGGTTATATCGCACTCCACCGCAAGTATATCAGCATTGTTGTACGCATTCGTTACTGCCTCAGGGAGCGGATAGCACTCGTCTTTCAGTGCATGGAAAGAGCCGAGCATCACCATTGTGTTGCCCTCAGGTGAAGTCACTTTCCACATAGCAGGTGTGATACCGTTTGTCTTTGTATCGTCCGTTACCGCTGATGAACTGTCTGAAACACTGCTGTCAGGTGCAGAAGTGGCAGAAGCTGTACTGCTCGCCTCCCCTGTGGTGGTTGTATCAGCCGTTGTGTCGGCTGTTGTAGTTGTGGCTGCCTTTGAGCTGCTGTCGGTCTGTGAACTGTCAGGCACCTCTCCGCATGAGCAGAGAAGTGCGGTGCACATTGCAGCGACTGTAAAAAGGCTCAATGTTCTATGTATCTTTTTCATGGTTTTATCTCCTGTCTTCATAGTTGTATGTTTCAGTATATCACACATCAAAGAAATTTTCAAGTATGGTTACAATTTTGTAATAGTCAGGCTTTATTCTCTCTTATACGCTTTTCTATCGTTTTCATATCTATGCCGTATTGTTTAAGGATAGTCTGAGCGAAGCTGTTGTCACGTGGCATTCCACGGACTATCTTATACTTTCGCTCTCCTGTTTCATCATCTGCGTCGGCGACAATGCTTGCAAGCTTTGTTCTGAGCGTGCTGTCTTTATTAAGCTCCACGGTCTTGTATGCGATATCCACAAGATGTGTTGCAAAAACTCCTCTTACGCCCATTTTGCAGAATATCCTCAAAAGCTCGCAGGCGACCTCAACGCACTCCCTTGGGGTTGTGCTTTGGATAGACTCGTTCATAAGAAGCAGGCTGTTTGCTGTGATAGTGTCGCTTATTTCACGGAACTCTTTTATCTCTGTGGTGAAACGGCTTGTGTCGATACCTGTTTTTTCCTCTTGTGGGAACTGAGTGTAGATATAGTCCACAAGTGAAATCTCACAGTATGAAGCAGGCACATAAAGTCCTGTCTGCGCCATTATCTGACACAGACCGACCGCACGGAGAAATGTGGTCTTTCCGCCGTTGTTTGCGCCCGTAAGCACATAAAATCCCTCGCTGTCACCTCCCATGGTGATATCGTTTGTGACAACGGATTTTTTCTCCTTGTGGTCAAGATTATATATCCTGGCTTCACGGAAATAAACAGGGTCAAAGATATCCTTTATGACGGCTTTTCTCTCACCTGCAGGAAGAATTTTCGGACGGCACATTTTAAGCCCCTGATCTTCGCAGGCTTCTATCATAGCCACTGCGCCCATGTAGTATTCAAGCTGATAATCTATATAGCGCATATCGGCAATGCCTGCTTTCTGATACTCAGCAAGCACCTTGTCTATCATTTTCACAAAAGTATCAGTAAGATCGCTAAGCTCGTCAAAAAGGGTCTTATCCACAGTGTTGATAAGCTTATCGTCAGACACCTCGCTGTCATTATACTTTTTTCTGAGATTTTTCACAACAGCCTTATCGTTGAACTTTGCCCCATGGTAAAGTATCCTGTCAACAAGGGACGGTTTTATATCGTAACGCTCTTTTGAAAGCTCTATAATGCCTGCTGAAACAGGAACTAGCCTTTCATCGAGGTTTATGGCGACTGTAACGCTTCGTATGCGGTCATAGAGTGCCTTTTTAAGCTTCTCTATCTCACCCTTCAGGGATATATAATGCTTGTCACCGTAATGCTCCTCAAAGAACGCAAAAAGCTTTTTTACGCCCTCTGAGCGTATCTTATCTTTCATTTTTCCATAAAAATCGTGCATTATCTCCATGCACTGTATGTAAGCGTCAAAGCCGCTTATGGCATCATCAAGCTGTGAAAAGCTGTCGGGAGTAGTAAGATTATAGATGTTCTTTCTGTCATTTTCCACCATGACGTTTATCACCTTGCGTATGGTGGCAGACAATGACGGAAGCCTTATGAAATCATCAAGGATATCAAGGCGGTAGTTTATTACCTCCTTATCGTCGCAAACCTCACAAAAAAGCCTCATTACACGATACTGGTAATGGGGCGTGATGATATCAGCCACCTTTTCAAGCTCCAGATTGTCAACAAACGCTCTGGGGAGCTTTTCAAGGGCGGCAGCTCTTTTTTTCATTGCGTTGTGCTTTTCCACAGAGGGATAAAGCAGGTCAGCCACAGGGGCTTTCATATCAAATTCGTCAAGTTTTGAAGCCATTTTCGTTTCCTCACTGGTCTTTGGCAAGGGCTTTCAGGTCTATTATTATGCCCACCTTTGCAAGAGCCTTTGACATAAGCTCTGCACTTAGGGGGTAGATATCAGTTTTTCCGCACTCGTGTTCATACTCGTATCTGAAAAACTGCACATAATTCTCCTGATAATCCTCAGACGTATAAACTTTTCCCATGATATATTTATTTTTTATGGCATAATAGTTCACAGGCTTGAGCCTGAGAATAGCTTTAGGGTCGGCAGACATTTCCGATGCGAGGGTATCAAAGCCCTCGTCAACGTAGTTTATTTTTCTGCACTTCATGTCCTTTATTTTCTTTTTCAGAAGCGGCTCGCTCTGAGCCTGCTTCTTTTTGAAAAGTGAAAACATTTTTACACACCAAGCCTCTCAAAAAGCTGTTTGCGGCAATCCTCTTCAAGCTTATCGTTTATAGGCTCAGGGATATATTTTTCGCCAAGCTTACGGCTCATGCAGTATGAAATAACATAGTCGCTGACCTTTGGATTTTTTGACAGGAGCGGACCATGGAGATAGGTTGCGATAACGCTTTTTTCCATATAGCCCTCGGTACTGCTTTCAAACTCGTTGCCGTTGCCTGAAAGGACTTTTCCGAAGGGCGACTTGACGTTGGTGGTCTGTCCGCCATGGTTTTCAAAGCCTATCACCTTGTATTTTTCTCCGTCAAGCTGAGCCTCTATAACGATATTACCGATACATCTGCATCTTTTATCGGTAGAGGCAACGGTATAGTAATCAAAAAGCCCCAGTCCAGGCACTTTCTCACCGTTTGAGTCCTTATAATACTGACCCATGAGCTGATAGCCGCCGCATATCATCAGGAAAAATGTTCCTGCCTTATAAGCTTCCATGATACTGTCCTTGCAGGAAACAAGGTCATCGGCAAGTATCTGCTGTTCAAAGTCAGCACCGCCGCCAAGATAGATGATATCATACTGGGTGAAATCAGTTTCCTTGTCACCAATAAGATGCTTTGAAACTTCCAGCTCTATGCCACGCATTTTACAGCGGTAAGAAAGCACTTCAACGTTGCCGCTGTCGCCATAGAGGTCAAGCATATTAGGATACATATGAAGAATTTTCAGCTTTTCCATTTTACTTTTCCTCCCCGTTTTCTTTCAGGCTCTTATATCTTTTTATTGCGGCTCTTGTCGGCTGGATAGCAGTATAATTGGCTATGGCGAACTTATCACCCTTTGTGGAGAAGAGTGACGCTGTTGCTTCGTCAAGATCAGGATAAACGAATATCTTGTCAGGGTCATAGCCTGAGCATTTTATTCTT
>ULRO01003317.1_pt1 | contig 12514 bp, 7 predicted proteins | sample 1955421 | NCBI WGS metagenome assembly ULRO01 (sample SAMEA4835682, study PRJEB28245) | human gut metagenome | biome: gut microbiome; material: fecal sample | place: Denmark | collected 2008 | reverse complement strand
GCAGCGCGTTCGCCGCCGTCCGCCGGTACGGTGTAAACCAAATCCATCGGGCGCACAATAGTGTGCAGAACTTGCTGCATATCCTTATCGCCCATCATGCCGATAACAAAAATGCGTTTCTGATTCGGATAAAATTTATCAAGCGCCTTGCGCAGAGCTTCCGCACCGTTGGGGTTATGCGCGCCGTCTAAAATAACATCCGGCTTTTCGCCAATGCGCTCCAGCCTTCCGGGCCAGAAGGTGTTGGCAACGCCGATATGCAGCGCAAGTTCGTTAATGCGGTCATCCTGCTTGGAAACAAGTTTGGCCGCCACTATTGCAACAGAAGCATTGGCAATCTGATGTTCACCGGCCAGTTTAATGGTGTAATCACTGCTGTAAACATCGCCTGCATGCAGGGTAAATGTCTGCCCGTCCATCGTGCTTTCTTTTTCTTCGCCCCAAAAAGCGCGCCCGTAAATATACACCGGCGCCTGCTTAAACATGCTTACGGCGCGGATAGGCCCAATGGCGTCATCACCCGCAGCCGCTGTAACCACAGGCACTTTTTCTTTTATAATGCCTGCCTTCTGCATGGCAATGCGCTCTATGGTAGTGCCAAGCTTGTCGCAGTGGTCAAGCGCTACATTGGTAATAACGCTTACCACCGGCGTAATTACGTTAGTGCTGTCCCACAGGCCGCCAAGCCCTACTTCTATAACGGCATAATCAACTTTTTCCAAAGCAAAATGCAAAAAAGCCGCCGCCGTTAAAACTTCAAACTGAGTGGGCTGTTCGCACACGCCCTTGGCAACAATGCTGTCTGCCGCCTGCTTAACGGCGCTTATAACCAGTGCAAAAGCCTCGTCCGTAATATCGTTATTGTTAATGCTGATGCGTTCGTTGTATTTTACAAGATGCGGCGAAATAAACTTGCCGGTTTTTAAATTACCTGCCAAAAGAATATTGGCAATCATGCTGCTTACGGAACCTTTGCCATTGGTTCCCGTTACATGCACGCTTTTAAATTTATCCTGCGGATTGTCAAGTTCTTTTAAAAGCGCTTCAATGCGCTCCATGCCAAGTTTAATGCCAAATTTTCCAAGGCTGTCCAAATAAGCCAAACTTTCATTATAATTCATTGTTGTTCTCCCGGTTATGTTAATATATGCAAAACGGCACGGCCAAAACTGCCGTGCCGTTTCAACCCTTTATTTAATTTTACTTTAATTCTGCCAAATATGCCATACGTTTTTTCACGGCTTCAATTTTACCGCTTAATTCTTCATATTTAGCACGCTCTTTGGCAATAACGTCTTCCGGCGCTTTAGCCAAAAATCCTGCATTGTTCAGTTTGCCGCCCGCACGCTGCAAATCTTTTTCCATTGCGGCAAGTTCTTTGCTCAGGCGCTGGGTTTCTTTTTCAACATCAATCAAACCGGCTAAAGGCAGGTATACTTCAATGCCGGTTACAACGGCTGCCATGGCGTTTTCCGGTTTTTCGCCGTTAAGCGGGCGCAGCTCAAGGTTATCAATGCCGCCCAGCAGTTTAATGTAGCTGTCGTTATGGGCAACAACCTCGCGCAAATCTTCGCTTACAAGCATAATTGCCGGAATTTTTTTGCCCGGGTTAGCATTAACTTCGGCACGCATATTGCGGATAGCCTTAATGCTGTCCATAATGGCGTTCATGCCGCGTTCTGCTTCGGGGTCAACCAGGCTTTCGTCAGCCACAGGCCATTTGGAAATCATAATGCTTTCCGCTTCGTGCGGCAGGCACTGGTAAATTTCCTCGGTAATAAACGGCATGTACGGATGCAAAAGCTTCATGGCAGATACCAGCACGGTTGCCAGCACATGCTGCGCGGTTGCGCGTTCAGACGCAGCTTCTTTGTTGTAAAGGCGCGGTTTGGCAATTTCAATGTACCAGTCGCAAACTTCGCTCCAGATAAAATCGTAAATGGCGCGTCCTGCTTCGCCAAGCTCAAAGCGTTCCAACAGACCGGTAACATCTTTAACGGTATCCTGCAAACGCGAAAGAATCCATTTATCAGCCAGCGTATAAGGCGCAAGTTCTGCGTCCTTGTCGTAGCCTTCCATATTCATCAGCGCAAAGCGCGATGCGTTCCAAATCTTGTTGGCAAAGTTGCGGGTGCCTTCCACACGTTCCCAGTAAAAACGCATGTCGTTGCCCGGAGTGTTGCCAGTAATAAGCATAAAGCGCAGGGTATCGGCGCCGTATTTTTCAATAACTTCCAGCGGGTCGATGCCGTTGCCGAGCGATTTGCTCATCTTGCGTCCCTGGCTGTCGCGCACAAGGCCGTGGATGAATACTTTTTCAAATGGAATTTCCTTCATAAATTCCATGCCCATAATCAGCATACGCGCAACCCAGAAGAAAATAATATCGTAACCGGTTACAAGCACGCTGGTAGGATAGAACTGTTTAAGCAGTTCGGTGTTGTCCGGCCAGCCCATGGTAGAGAACGGCCACAGAGCGGAGCTGAACCAGGTGTCCAGTGCGTCCTCGTCCTGATGGATATGCGTGCTGCCGCATTTCGGGCATTTTTCAAGGTCGGTGCGGCTGGCGCTCATTTCGCCGCAGTCATCGCAGTACCAAACAGGAATGCGGTGGCCCCACCAAATCTGGCGGCTGATGCACCAGTCGTGAATATTTTCCATCCAGCCGGTATAGTTTTTGGTAAAGCGTTCCGGCACAAACTGGGTGCGGCCGTCGGTAACGCAGTCCACAGCAGCTTTTACAAGCGGCTGCATTTTTACAAACCACTGAGTGGAAACAAGCGGCTCTACAATATTATGGCAGCGCTGGCAATGGCCAACAGCGTGGCTGTGTTCTTCTATTTTTACAAGATAGCCTTCTTCTTTTAAACGCGCAACAATCTGCTTTCGGCATTCGTAGCGTTCCAAACCTGCAAACGGCCCTGCTTCTTCCGTCATAATGCCGTCTTTGCCGATAACAACAATCTCCGGCAGGTTATGGCGCAGGCCCATTTCATAGTCATTAGGGTCATGCGAAGGGGTAATTTTTACAGCGCCGGTACCGAATTTGGTATCAACATAGCTGTCGGCAATTACCGGAATTTCACGGTTCAAAATCGGCAGGCGCAAAGTTTTGCCGATAAGTTTTGCATAGCGTTCATCTTCCGGGTTAACTGCAACCGCGGTATCGCCGGGAATCGTTTCCGGACGGGTGGTGGCAATGGTTAAATAGGTATCTTCTTCGCCAACAACCGGGTAGCGTACATACCACAAATGGCCAGGAGTATCTTCATGTTCAACTTCAATATCGCTTAAAGCGGTATGGCAGTTAACGCACCAGTTGGTAATACGGGTGCCTTTATAAATAAGCCCTTTTTCAAACAGGCTTACAAAGGTTTCGCGTACGGCGCGGCTGCACCCTTCGTCCATGGTAAAGCGCTTGCGCTCCCAGTCGCACGAAATGCCCAGGCATTTTAACTGGTTAATAATACGGTCGCCGTATTCTTCCTTCCAAGCCCAAACACGTTTTACAAATTCTTCGCGGCCAAGGTCAAAGCGGGTTTTGCCTTCTTCTTTTTTCAGCACTTCTTCTACCTTAATCTGGGTAGCAAGGCCTGCATGGTCATAACCGGGCATCCACAAGGTGTTGTCGCCCATCATGCGGTGCCAGCGGATTAAAATATCCTGCAAAGTGTTGTCAAGCGCATGGCCCATGTGCAGCTTGCCGGTAATGTTCGGAGGCGGAATTACAATGCTGAACGGCTTTTTGCCCGGTTCCGGCTCTGCATGGAAATATCTGTTCTTTTCCCAAAATTCATACCATTTCTTTTCAACAGAAGCGGGGTCATAAACTTTGGGGATGTTGTGTTCTTCTGTCATGTTTATTCCTCCAGTCATAAATTTGCAAAAGTAATAAAAAACGTCCTGTTTATTACAAACAGGACGACAAAATCGCGGTACCACCTATCTTCCCGGCCAAAGCCGGACACCTTGAAACGCTTAACGCACGCTTACGGGCAAACTTACTTTCAGTTCAGCCTGCCAACTCCCGGACTACTTCAAAGCCATTGCTTTAGGCACGTTGCAGCCGTGCGCGCCCTCTCTGCAAAAGCCTGTGCTTTTACTACTTCCGTTCATAGTTATTAACAGTATTTTGATAGTTAATATCTTATCAATTTCAAGGCGCGCTGTCAAGCGCAGAACAGGTTTATAAAGTTATTTTGTTTTACCGGCAGGTTCGTGGCAATGGCAGCAGCCGCCGCTTTCGCAGCCGGAACAGCCACCGCCCGGGCAGCCTATGCATTCGCCGCGGCGGAATTTTTTCCAGCAATAGCGCGCCGCCATAACAATTGCAGCAAGTAAAACAGCACTGATAATCCATGTAGCCACAGCTGTTTGCTCCTTTCTTTAAAAGACGCTTTAAACTGCGCAGGAACAAAGCCCGCGCAGTTTACGTTTTAACATTATTATATCACAAAGGTTTTAATTAGGCATTTACCGAACGCAGGGATTCTTTTGCTTTCGGCGCCGGGCGGAACATCATGTACAGCATGATGAGCGCAACCACGCAGGCGGCAGCAGTCATGCCCGTAAAGGCTTCGCCCATGATGAGCACAAGGCCGAACTGGTAAATCATAAAGGTCATGGCATAAGCAAATACGTTCTGGAAGATGATGGCAAACCACAGCCATTTGCGGCTGCCGAGCTCTTTGTTCATGGTGGTAATTGCTGCCAGGCACGGGCTGTCAAGCAGGTTGAACACCAGGAAGCTGAACGCCGCCATCGGGTTTTGGAACATGCCCATGGTTGCTGCCCACAAACTTGCATCGTCTTCAGCAAGTTCGCCAACGCCAATCAATACGCCGATGGTGCTGACAATGGCTTCCTTAGCAACGAAGCCGGAGATAGAAGCCGCAACAGCCTGCCATTCGCCAAAGCCCAGCGGTGCAAAAATCCAGGCGATTGCCCCGCCCATGGAAGCGATGAAGCTGTCTTCAGGTTCTACCATGCCGTAACCTTCAGCGCCGATGCCGTAAGTGGAAAGATACCACATTACCACGCAGACAAGGAACAGAACGGTTGCAACCTTTTTAATGAAGGCAAAGCAGCGTTCCCAGGTATGCAGCAATACGTTTTTAGCTGCCGGAATATGGTACTGCGGCAATTCCATAACAAACGGTGCAGGGTCGCCTGCAAACATTTCGGTTTTCTTTAAAATCAGGCAGGAAAATACAACGGAGATAATACCAATGAAGTACATAATCGGCGCCATGTACCAGTCGCCGCCCATAATCGCACCGGCAATCAACGCAATAACCGGCAGTTTTGCGCCGCAGGGAATGAAGGTTGTCGTCATAATCGTCATACGGCGGTCGGTTTCCGTTTCGATAGTGCGGGTTGCCAGAATACCGGGCACGCCGCAGCCGGAGGAAATAAGGAACGGAATAAAGCTCTTGCCGGACAGGCCGAATTTATGGAAAATACGGTCCATAATAAACGCGATGCGCGCCATATAACCGCAGTCCTCAAGCAGCGCCAGCAGGAAGAACATAATTGCCATCTGCGGTACAAAGCCAATCGGTGCGCCAAGGCCGCCGATAATGCCGTCAACCACCAGCGATACCTGCCATTCGGCAGCACCGGCATTTTCCATAGCTTCCTGTACGGAAGGCATAATCATTTCGCCGAACAGCACGTCATTGGTCCAGTCGGTAACATCCGTGCCGATTGTAGTAACGGCAATGTAATAAACAAAGAACATTACGGCTGCAAAAATAGGCAGAGCCAAAATGCGGTTCGTAACAATCTGGTCAATCTTATCGGAAGTAGTCATGCCTACTTTAACTTTTTTAACGCAATCGCCCATTAAGCCGGTAATGTAATCATAGCGGGCGTTGGTAATGATGCTTTCGCAGTCGTCATCAAGCTTTTCTTCAACGCCGCTAATAATTTTTTCAAGCTGCTTTTGAATAACATCCGGCAGATTATATTTAGCCCATACTTCGCGGTCGCGCTCAAACAATTTAACAAGCGTCCATCTTGCACCGGTTTCCGGCAGGGAACTGCCCATAATGTATTTAATTTCATCCAGCGCTTTTTCTACATCAGCGTTAAAATGCAAGGGTTTGCACTCAACATTTTTAGCTTTGGCCATTTCAACGGCTTTGGCGGCAGCTTCTTTCAGCCCCAGCCCGCTTAAAGCGGAAGTTTCAACAACCGGGCAGCCAAGTTTTCTGCCAAGTGCAGCCGTATCAATTTTATCGCCGTTTTTACGGACAATATCAATCATATTCAGCGCAATAACAACAGGCACGCCCATTTCAAGCAGCTGGGTTGTTAAATACAGGTTGCGTTCAATGTTGGAACCGTCCACCAGGTTTAAAATAACATCAGGATGTTCATTAATAATATAATTACGGGAAACAACTTCCTCCAAAGTATACGGAGAAAGCGAATAAATACCCGGCAGGTCGGTAACAATTACATCGCTGTAACCTTTTAACCTGCCTTCTTTTTTCTCAACAGTAACGCCCGGCCAGTTGCCAACATACTGGTTTGCGCCGGTTAAATTGTTAAACATGGTTGTTTTGCCACAGTTAGGGTTGCCAACCAATGCAATTTTTACAGCCACTTCAATCCCTCCTCAAATCATTCAACCACAATGTTTTCAGCTTCGCCTTTGCGCAGCGAAAGCTCGTAGCCCCTTACAGTTACTTCAATAGGGTCACCGAGCGGCGCAACCTTACGCACATAAATTTCTGTGCCCTTGGTAATGCCCATATCCATAATACGGCGTCTTACAGCGCCTTCTCCCCCAAGCCGGCTTACTTTAACAGTCTGGCCGCACTCAACATTTTTAAGCGTTTTCATGGCATACCTCCGTTAAATCATTATTTTTGAAGCAAGATCTTTGTTTAAAGCAACACGCGCGTCTTTAACATTGACGATTAAATTTCCGGCAAGTTTGGATACGACGGTAATAGCTGCCCCTTCTACAAACCCCATGCTTTCCAAAAAACGTACTGTTTCATTTCTTCCGCGTACGGCTTTAATGGTGTTTACCTCGCCGGTTGCGGCAAAAGTCAACGGCATAATTGGAACCATCCCCTTCTTCTGTATAGCCGGAGCTAACCTTATATTGCTTTTTAAGTTAGTTTGTTCTAACTTTCTTTGCAAATTGTAGTTTACTACCGCTAACAAATTTTGTCAATAAGTTTTAGTAAACTTTTTTTGTAAATAAACTTTTACAAAACATACTTGACAAAAAAACAAAGCCTTATTACAATTTAGTTAATCTTTTTGCACTGCAACTACAGTACAAGCTGATCAGGCCGTAAAACCGGCCGGGCCTTACGGCAGCAGATTATCCTACATCTGCGGGACAGGAGTAGTTCCGCAGATGTATTTTGTTTTAAGGAGAAATTTAAATGCAGCAAGACCAATCTTTAAATCAAACCCTTGCCCTCAGCACGGTAAAAAAAGGCATTGCCCTTAACGTGTTTCTGGCAGCCTCCAAATTTGCCGCAGGCATTTTGGGCCATTCGGCCGCCCTTGTTTCGGATGCAGTCGATTCGGCGTCTGATATTTTCAGCAACCTTATTGTTATGGCCGGCATAAAAATATCGCACAAAGCCTCCGATATGGAACATCAGTACGGGCACGAACGCATGGAATGTGTTGCCTCCATCATCATGTCGGCGCTTCTGGCACTGGCAGGTGCAGGCATCGGCTTTGCCGGAATACAAAAAATACTGCACTTTTCCGCCGAAGGCGAACTGGCCGCGCCGGATGGCATAACGCTTGCCGTTGCAGCCCTTGCCATTATAAGCAAGGAAGGCATGTACTGGTACACCCGCAGCGTAGCAAAAAAAATAAACAGCGGCGCGCTTTTGGCAGACGCCCTGCACCACCGCAACGACGCTTTAACCTCAGTCGGCAGCCTTATCGGCATCAGCGGAGCCATGCTTGGCTACCCCATTTTTGACCCGCTGGCCGCCATTGCCATTTGCCTGATGATTATTAAAGGCGCATACGATGTTTTTACCGACGCTATCGACCGTATGGTAGACCGCAGCTGCGACGAAGAAACAGTTGAAAAAATGCAGGAGCTTATTGCCGCACAAAAAGGCGTAGACCATGTAGACAAACTGCAAACGCGCATTTTCGGCTCGCGCGTATATGTGGATGTGGAAATAAGCGCAGACGACCACTTAACCCTTGTTGAAGCACACTCCATTGCCGAAAACATTCACGAGCAGATAGAAAAACAGTTTCCGGAAGTTAAGCACTGCATGGTGCATATTAACCCCTGCAGCGAAACGCACCATAATTTTTAAACCGCTTATCAAGCAAAATAAAAAGCCTGTACGGCGTTCAGCACTGTACAGGCATACATATAATTTGACTTTTTTACTGTGTTTGTTATAATAAATATAGAAATAACAAATGTGCTGCCGATAGACGGTTAGCCGCAAATTTATAACTTGGTTATTGATAACCGTCACAAATTGGGCTTGTGGCGGTTATCTGTTTTTCCGTGATATATCTTTTCCCAGGGAATAACCCACAGAAAAGATTGTTACCGTATAGCCTATTACAGCTAACAGCGATAATATATCCACGCTATTCCCCTCCTCAATAGTATTTCCGTCAAGCGGATTCTATATTACCGGAGGGTCACAGTCCCTCCGCAGAGGGCTAACCGCCTACCGTTATGGCAGCACATTTGTCTGTTTATTTTAACAAAAAACTATACATCTGTAAAGATAATAAGCATGCCGCTGTTATACAGGAGCATGCTTATTTATTTTTTATTCACTATCAGCGATACAGAAGGCTGGCTCATATTAAACAAATTTGCCAAAAATAATTGTGATAAGCCTTCTTCGTGATACAGGCGGTAAATTTCTTCGTTGCGCCCATCACGGTTTTTAAAAGGGGTTATCTCCACTGTTTTGCCATCAACCTTATAACCGTAATCGCACAAAACTACTATCGTATAGTCACCGTCCGGCTTCTGTGCTTTAATCTCCCAGCAGCGCATGCCGTTTTTGCCGCGCGGCATATAGTTAACGTATTCTGCCATGCAGTTACCGGCAATGTGCTTAAACCTCTCAGCATTAAACGGCTTCTGTTCCACAAAACCACCTACTTTATAAACTAATAACAAACAAATTTATAAAAGCAACTGCCCACATAATTTATTAAACAGATTGGACAGGTATTAAATTAATCCGCAGGCAGCTGCTTTTTAGTTTATATGCGCCTCCAGTCAATATGCTTTAGAAAGGCAGCTTTTTAAATTGACAATTCCCGGAGGCGCCTGCTTAAAAATACGATAATACATATTTTCAGCCATATTTATATAACGGCGCTCTTAATATTTTATGATTTAGAAGGAAGACTTTCTGGCTATACACAATTTTCAAGAACGCCATTATTTTATTTAAAATGTCCAACGCATACCTGCGTTCCACTGCCAGTCTTTTTCAAAGTCACCGCCAGTTGTTTTTACAAAGTCAAAATACAAATGATTATTTTTGCCAGTTTTCAGTGCCGCACCAACACCATATTCAACCCATGTATCATTAAAACTTGCGCTTTCTGTACGATGGTTACCGGCATTATCAGACATATAAATATCATAATCTCCTGCAAATTCATGCAACAGGTTGGCTTTGGCATAAATTACTCCGTTATCGCCAATTTCTCTGCCAATGTTAAAACCGATACGTCCCAGCACACTGGCAATTACGCTTTGGTCTACGCTGATTCCATTACTGGTATCGTATTCATCTCCGCCAAAGTATCCCAAAGTCAGCTGTGCCTGCGGTTCTACATACCAGCCATTACTTAAAATGTTTTTGCGCCCGTATTCAGCACTCAGGCTAATACCATTATTTTTATATTCACCTGTTATGTTCTGGCCTTGAGTATCATATACACTAAAATCATTATCCATATTGGCAAACTTAAATACCAAATCAAGATAGTGTCCGCTATCATAAATGTCTGTATTATAAAAGCTCAGTGCTTTGCTGTGGTTTTCGCCGCTTCCGCTTTCATAGCTGCTGCTGCCGTCCGTATAACTTAAAGCCGCACCTGTATAGCGTGTCATATCTGCCGTTTTCTTGGTTACCTGGTCATAACCAAGTTCATAAGTAGTATACTTATTTTCAAATCCAGCGCTATCATTTTGGCTTATCTCTGCTCCGTGCACGCGGAACCATGCACCTTGTTCGTTATTACCGTTTATACGCAATTCTCCCATACGGCGCATAAGCTGGTCATTTTCAGCGCGCCATGTCTGATAGTTAAGAGCGTTTGCACCAACAATGGTATCAACAGTTGTAGTTCCCCTGCTTGTATCTTGTCTTATATCATCAAGTACCCAATCAACACTATAACCGTCGGTAACATTTTCTGTTTCTTTAGCAAGTACGTATTTAGTCCAATACAGCGAACCTTCCTTATCTTTAGCTGAAAAACTGCCTTGTTCATCTTTTACACTTACAAGAACTGTACCTTTGGCATTATCCATATCATCTCCTATTTCATTAATATCAATAATGTGGCTGCCGCTGTGCTTACCTTCAATAAAAAGCTTTGTACTGTTATATTCATTGGCAGAACCATCTACGTTTAATTTAAAAATGCCGCCTTCGCCATCAAGATTAGTAAATTTTAAATTATCAAACTTATCACTTGTTACCGTATCGTACATTAAAGCTGTATCAACAACCCCACCATTAGTAACTGTTAAATTGCTCACATCGGAATAATTATCAGGCTTCCATGTTGCTCCATTAGCAACGGTCATCTTAATACCTTCACCTTTACCGACTTCAGTAACAAGTAAATCTTGCACCGAACCATTCAAAACAGAATTTTTAGTATTTAAGTTTAAAACAATAGCGCTGTCAGCATTTGACTGAATATCGCCAGTAATTACAACATCATTATTTGTATCTTTATTAATGTTTACCGTGCCGCCATTATCTGCCATTACTGCCATTACATCACAGCTTGCATCTTCTGTATAATTAGCAGCAGCTACATTTATAGAACCTCCTGCCATATTAACAACAGATTTATTGTCATCTGTTCCGGAAGCCTGTATACCAGTTACATTAACAACAGCATCTCCACCATTAGAATTTGCAGTAATGGCCATTTTGCCTAAATTAACTGTACCACCATTAGCGAAAACACCATATACAAAATTGCCACTTCCGTCAGCTGTGTTTGCTAAATTAGCTTGAATAAAGCCATCACCAACAGTTGTCGTTCCCGCATTATTGCAAATACCGTAAACTTCAGTATAAGCATTTTCACCGCTGGCATTGCCTGTTGCTGTTATCTTGGTTGTACCATTAATTGTTACTTCATTGTTTCCTGAATTTCTTATGCCGAAAGCAAATACATCTTGGTCTGCTGTATTTGTTGCAGTAGCAGTAATTTCTGCACTTTCCAATTCAATTTTATTATTATTCATTTCAGCCCAAATACCATAAGCGCTTGTATATTCATCACGATCCCATTGTGCACTTGAAGTTGCTGAAGCGTTAATAATAACGTTTCCACCAGTTGCAACTCCTCCATTACCGGAATTTATAATGCCAAAACTTTCGCCTGTACCTTCCGTACCGATATTTTTGGCATCTGTAATAATCTCCACATTACCTACATCTATACTGCCAGATTCCATATATGATATATTTATACCACCGGCATTGGCATAATTAAGTCCTTGGGCTGTTGTTTTTATTGTACCATTTTCGTAATTTATTTTACCGCTGCCCATAACAGCTAGCCCTGTTGCCCCAGCTCCTGTTTTCTCATTTACAGTACTCACATCAACATAACTGCTGCCTAAAATAACATCTATATCAGCACCGTTACTTATTCCCCATGCGCTTAAATTACCGGTGTCAGAACCTTGCTCCATTTTTACAGTAATAACTGCGCCGTCATTCATAATCACATCGCCTGTAGTTGTACCGTTACTATAAATACCGTAACCCTGATTAGAGTTTAAATTTGCTGCATCCTGAGTTACGTTTATGTTTAATTTGCCGTTAATTGTAAAATCACCATTTACACCTTCTGCATTAAAACTTTTATTAATACCTGCATAAAGATATAATTTGGTATCTGCTTTTGTTATATTTAAATTGTCGCCATCCTTAAAATTATAAACAAATCCCTCAGTTTCATTGCCAGTTCTTATTCCTTCATCTGCATATTTATCATTTTTGCCTTGTATTGTTTCCGTAAAATCCTGTGCATGTACCATACCATACGGCAACATTAAGAGTAGACTTAAAGTTACTGCTTTAGTTAAATTTTTACTTACACGTTTCATAACATAACTCTCCCCTTTTTTGTTTTGCTTTTTTACAAAACAATTTTGTTATATTATTTTATCATAGTTTTACCCCCCCGCAAGACGCTTACTAAATAAATAATTCGTACTGTACGTTGTCTTGCGCACCGGTAACTTTTTTTGTAAAGCCAAAACTTTTAATTTAACATA
>ULRO01009549.1_pt1 | contig 12549 bp, 7 predicted proteins | sample 1955421 | NCBI WGS metagenome assembly ULRO01 (sample SAMEA4835682, study PRJEB28245) | human gut metagenome | biome: gut microbiome; material: fecal sample | place: Denmark | collected 2008 | reverse complement strand
AACCGGTTTGTCAGTCTGCACGATACCGATGACGTTTTGATTTCCTGGGGTTATCGGGATTTGGAACTGGATTTTGATTTTCCGCTTATGAAAGGATCGATCCTGCCGCCTGTTCGGCCGGCAGGGCGGGAATATGCCCGCTTCTTGTTGTTCATGCGGCGTTTGAAACATAAAAACAGGAAGAAAACGGTTGTCTTCTTCCTGTTAAAAAAAAGATGTTTACATTTTTATGCTTATTCGTAGAACCAGGCAATGCCGCATTTGTAAAAAGAGTGACAATCGCAGAACTTTGCAGCATTTGCCGGTGTCAAAGGAGTGTCTTCGACCTTAAACTCGCCAAAGTCAAGATTGGAAGGAAAACCGCGAGGGGGTATCACCCCTGTAGGGCTGACAACCAGATATCGCAGCCCGCTGCCGGCACCCCCCCAGTCGAAAGAGGCAAGCGTGATGCAGGTTTTTTGGGACAGGCCATTGTAAACAAAAACGAAGCCTTTGTTTTGAGAGATAGATCTGACAAATACTTCACCGTCGAAACGATTCAGCAGTCGCTTATTCATGCCGGTAATCCTGTGAACCCCTTCAACAAGACTTGATTCCAACGCCAGTTTGTTTAACCCCTCATAGCTTTTCTGATTGGCATATAATTTTTTGATTTTTTGGGTTGTTGTACTGATGTCGACTATTGTTTTGTCGATATTTATTTTTTCCATTGCTTTTGAATATGCTGCTATCCCTCCGATTGACAAAACGCCGATCACCGCCAACACGCCTAATATCTCGACCATTGAACGTCCGCTTTGATTATAGTGATAGCCTTGCATAGGTGCAGTCTCCAAAAAGAACAAGTTATACAAAAACATCTTATTGTAAACAAAAGAAAAACACAAGATATTTGTATATTTTTTTGTTTAGACAACCTATTGTTTTATCTGTTTTTTTTTTTTTGATCACGGAAAAATGTCATAAAAATGTAACAAATTTTCCCGCTTTTACGGTTGGTATAGTTTGAAATTTTTGATGCCGATCGCCAAATAGTCTGATTTTTCCGTTTTGGCGTTTCGTTGAAATCTGATCAGCAAATTCTTGTCTTTGCCGATTATGCTTTGAGAAAAACAGAGTTTTTGGCGGAAAGGCGCTTGTTTGTCGGCGGAAATTATCCATTTGTCCTTGTTCTTTTCATTAACCGATACGTCAATTACGGCCGGTTTGTCATATTTTTCAAACATGACAATAAATTCAATGTCCATACATATGTTTTCAGCCTTTGAGAGGTCGGCCTTAAGGTGCAGGCCGTCTGTCCATATGATTTGGGCTTTCCTGTAATGTGCGAGGGCATACCGGCTAATCTCGGCAGGATCAGACACCTGTTTTCCGAGAGTGTAGGGAGAAGCCTTGTTAAGTTCCGGTTCTGCGGTTTGTTGCAAGCTTTTATAAAAATCGGAAGATTTGCTGAATTCAGAATCAAGGGACAGTCCGTATTTTTCTTCCAAAGTGGGGGACTGTTTCCATAAGTTTCGCCCCAATGCCAGCCCGTTGTTGCTAAAACCGATAGCTTCCAGCAGCGTCGGTGCAATATCAAGAGTTGTCCAGCGGTGGTTTTGCGGCTTCAAACCTTGTTCGGGATTGATGATAGTAAAAAATATTTGTCGATTTTTGCGATCCGGATAAACGGAGTTTTTTCCGTGTACAATATGGTCGCCAAGAATGGCAATGGTTGTATTATGGGAAAAACTTTGTTTTTGCACCCATTCGACGAAGTCTGCAGCCATTTTGTCGGCGCAAAGAATCACATCGCGCTTATCGCCGAATTTTTGACGGCATTCAGGGTCAAGAAAGGTTGTCGGTTCATGCGTGTCAACCGTTGTAATTACCGAAATAAAAGGCTTTTTTGCCTCAGCCAGATGCAAAATTTCTTTTCTGGCAATGGCGTATAAAATGCTGTCTTTGATCCCCCAGTCGTTTCCTTTTGCATCGTGAGCAACAGTTGGATATTTCCTTAGCAGCTCGTCTTTCCCTGCAACCGTGTCGAAACCGTGTTGACGGACAAATTTATCCGTGTCGGCGAAGGCAATGTCGGCGCTCTGAATAAAATGAGTGTTGTAACCGCTGGTTTTCAAAATATCCGACAAGCAAGTCGCGTTCGGCAGATTGCTGTTGATAATCGAAAAAAGATTTTTGAGCTTTGTTTCTGTTTTGTTGGGCAGACCGCAGATTCCGGCGGTTAAGGCAGAAATCGTTGCATCGGCATACATAAGTTGCCTGAAACCTGGAAATTTGCTGTTTTGCTCCCGCAGCGCGGACAGCCGCGGTAGCAGGTTTTGTCCTTTGACGTTTCTGTAACCGTCTTCCATAGATTCCAGATAAAGGATAATCAGGTTTCGTTTGTCGTTGCTGCGGATAAGGCTTTTTTCGTTTGGCGCAATATACTCTTTGTCATAAATATCCGTTGTGGAAACGATGCCGAAGGCATATTGAAAAAGCTGGAATGTGTAAACAAACAAAGCAACGGCAACGAAGGCAATCGCTAGCTTAATTTTGGATGGCAGATAATGAGCCGTTACTGCGGACAACAAGGCCAATATCCCGCAAGTGACGATGAAATAATATCTGACATAGCTTCCGGCAGCGTTAACGTTCTCCGCATAAAAAAGCAGATAATCAAACCTTGTGGAGCCCCAAAAATGCAAGGTTACAATAGAAATGCCCGTTAAAATGCCAAGGATAAAAAACAGGGTGGTAATAAAGGCGAAGTTGCAAAATTTCATTATATATTCCAACGTTGCTTGTAAGAAAATTTCTGTGTTAGTTATAGCAGCGCTAAAGTTTTGATTCAAGCCGGATCAGTCAGATATCAAATCAGAAAAATGCAAACTCAATGTCGGATAAACTTTCCCCATTTGTTGAACGATCGTTGCCGCAAATGGGTACCGATTGTTTTGAATTTTAATTGCTCGCTTCCGAAACTCTGTAGGTCTCAGTATTAGATTGGAGTGTCTGCGTTTGCTTGCCTATATCGATGCTTATTATACCGGAGAATTTTGGCTAAAACAGCAACAAAAGTTGTGGTCTGGGTATGCGCGCAATTGTGATAATGTTGCTATCAGACTGTTTTTTCGTCCAGTTTCGAGTAAATTAGCAGTTTCTGCAAGAGAATGTAAAAAAATGCCGCGGCACAGTCCTGATTCTTTATGTGTGCCCCAAAAAGGCGCAAATTACAAGCTGATATCAAGTGATGCATAACGCAGACAGTGACTGCTTAGTTCACCGCAAACGGGGCTGTGTCTATTCCATAAAATTAGCTTGCGCTCCTGAAATAATCAATCAGTGAGCTTGTGAAATATTCAGCGATGTTGATGCAGCTATGGTCAGAATGCGCTTCGGTGTTCCGTAATTCAAAGCTTTTTCATCAACATAATTTGCCAAATAATGCTCTGATTTCCGATTGATGATCTCCGTGAAACACTTTTCTATGATATTTCAGAACGAAGATAATATGATTTTTGTGGTGCCGTCGTATGTGACCTGTTCTCTAAGCGCCTCTGACTTTTTATTAAAACTTATATCTGAACCACAGCTCCCCCAAACAGCAGCGGAGTTTTTATATGCCAGGAATATGGTTTGAAAAAGTATAAGAAAAAAAGAAAATAAAAACCACGAAATGGAAGAAAGAAAAAAGCACAAAAGAAAGCGGATAAAAATAAGGAAAAAATATAAAAACAAAGCCTTTCGAAGCTGAGTGCCGGACGCGTTTATCTTAAACACCAAACCCCACGGCAGTCGAACCGTGCGCCGTACGCGTTTGCCTTAAATACTAACCCACCACGGCAGTCGAACCGTGCGCCGGACGTGTTTATCTTAAACACAAAAAACAGCGTAGCTGTGGTTCTTCACAAACGTCTAAAAAGGCTCTTCTTACCAGCGACGTTTAAATGGCACATCAGATTCCGTCCGAGCGTATGCTGCTTGGCTAACCATGAATAGAGCCAAGCGCATCGCCAACAGACTTTGTTCTGTGTCATCATTTAATTGGGGCCATATATATCTGCTATCTTTTGAAGCTTTTTCCGGTGGTATCAACATAGTCTTCCTCCCCAGACATCAAAATGCCTGCTCTATATTTATATCTTGCATTCTCACACCACTCATGTGTCGGCAAACTGCTCTTGCCTATGAGATACCCCATAATGCTGCTTACTGAATACTTCGACGTCATCTCCGGCAGCATAAGAATATACGCCGGATATATCTTGATCTCTGTTATGCCTATTCCTTTCCGGCGGCGTAATTCTCTTAAAATATGCCCTATCTCTAAGCGTCTTCCCTTGTAAAATGCTTTCCTGCAATATTTCGCGGTAGAACCCATGTGTTATTGGTGCTTCCGACTTGTGTGTGATATTATATCGATGTTCATTTAATAAAACTCATTTGTTTTTTATTGTGTGCCTTATAGAAAACTCCGAGTTTATTCTCGGGAGTGCTAAGATACCGTTAGTTACTGCCACAACCTTTGATTGTGACAAAACTATTTGGTTCGTAGCTGCTATAGATTGCACAGTTTGATGTTGATATCTTTTTGTAATTGTAAGAATTAAATTCTTACAAAGGAGAGTTGTTCCTGTATAACTATAAGTTTGCCGAACCAACGTGCCTGCAGTGCCAGTATACAAAAAAGGAGGAATGATAATTCCTCCTTTTTGAAAAGACTTTTTGTCGCCGGATTAGTAGTAAACCCAGGTAACTTTGTTGGTATCACCTTCTGAGTTGCAGCCGCTGGCAGCGGTAGCCAGATTCAAAGGCAACGTACCTGCTGCGGTTGTACCGGCTGTTGCGGCCCCAGCCTGAACGCTGACCAGACCCGAACCGGAACCTGAACCCCAGTCGGAAGAGGCCATCTGAACGCAGGCTTCTTTAGAAAGACCGCTGAATACCAGCTCAAAACCGGCGTTTTTACGACCGCTGACTGTGGTTGCAGAAATGGTAACAGAGCCGTTAAAAGCGTTGTAAGCAGTTGATGCAGAAGTCGGGGACTGACCACTCAGCATTTCGGCGCCGATAGCGCCCATCTGGATAGCGATTGCAGTTGTCAGACCACTATAGTTAGGCTGACCGGAGTACAACGTACGAACGTTGGCAATGGTTGTAGAAACCTGATCCAGAGCCTTGGATGTTTTGAATTTTGCCATGGCTTTTGAATAACCGGCGATACCACCGACCGACAAAACGCCGATAATGGCCAGAACGCCGAGCATTTCAACCATGGAACGTCCGCTCTGTTCACTCTTGTATAAAGTCTTCATTTTTTTTCTCCCAAAAAAATCATATTCCAAGTAATTATAATAGCCAATTTTTAGCTATAATACAAGTTGTTTTTAGCCTAATACGATAAAATCCGCCACAAAATTATTCCATTGTCCACAAGACTTTAGAACCGTTACGGCAGATTTTTTTCGCTTCCGGCCGGCTAACCGGCAGCTTGAAGGTCTCTTCTCCCCAACTGAAGCTCTGACGGTTGTCTTTGCCGACGATGGTTACCTGTAAGAGGCCTAATTCTTCCGGTCGTTCAAAACGGTAGGCCGCAAGGGCAATGCATTCCCCCGTGTTCAATCCGCTGTAAACGACATCAAAACTGCGCTCTCCGGGCATCACGGTATCACCGTTTTCCCCGCTTCCGATTTTTACCGGTTTTCCGAGAGCATTAATCAATTTGCCGTCATCATAGGACAAATTGGTTAACATATTGTTATCAATTGCCGACTGGGTGCTCAATCCCCAGTAATCAACCCGGCTGGCATAGTTTTTGCGGACCAGCCGAGCGATTTCCTCCACCTGCAGCGCCGCTTCTTCCACTTTTTTGTTTGGCGAAACATATTGCCGGACGATAAGTATGACCGCCGCCGTCATTATCGCAAGCAGGACATACAGTTGGCGCGTTTGCAGATGCCTGTTCATGTTACATGCCCATCGAACTGGTGATTTGGTCTTGCATTTCGAACGTGCCCATAACCGCCCAGGCGATAACGCCGGAAACCATCAGCAGGGCGACCATGTTCAAAACGCTGGCCTTTTGTTCAATAACGTAGGCGGATTCGTCCAGCCAGTTGTTGGCCAGATTTTCCAACGCTTCTTCAAAGTTGTCCATTTCCGAATAAATCTTCAGGTCGCCGATAATTTCCGCGTCCGGAAAATCCAGCTTCGTTTTGGACAGCGCCTGACCTAGGTTGTCACCGTTGTTGACGAACACCAGAGCCTTGTCTATCCGCTCCTTTAAATATCGGGTCGAATCTTTACGCAAAGCGCGCATGGCGTTCGATACCGGCGTTCCGCCCTTGACCAGCGCCGACATGGCCAAAAGCCAGGTAATGCCGACGAAGGTCTTGTACAGCGACCATGGCGGCAGGTGGTCGGCAATTGCCCGCGTCGGTCCGGTCCAAATGCCGATCGTCAGATAAATTACGAGCATGATGGCCGGCAAAATCGAAAAGGCGACGACCCAGTATTCCTGAATCCAGCTGGACAGTCCGACCAGGGTTTTGGCCGTTCCCTGCCAGCGCGTGTTCGGCGCCGCGTCGATCATCGGCGGCACCATGAAGGCGCCGATACCGTAAATGATCAAAACAACCATCATCATCAGGAACGCCGGGTAGGAAATGGCGCCGATAATCGGACGGATCATCTTGGTGGTGCCTTCGGTTACGCGGATCAGGTTGTAAAGCGCGCCTTCCAGGTCGGAAACGTCGCCCACCGAAAGCATCAGCCGTTCGCGGTCCGGCGCCCAGCCTTTGAGCGCATCGGAGAACGACATACCGTTCTGCAGTCCGTAGCCCCATTGGGCAATGGCGATCGCCAGCGGCTCGCTCGGGTTTTTGCCGTCGTTGGTAATGGTGGCGTGCAGCATGTCGAGCGCGTTCATCAACGAAAAGCGGTTGCTCATCAGCGACGCAATTTTACGATAGATTTTCAGCCTGGTGGAGCCGGAAGTCATACAAATGATTTTGGCGTAGTAAATTTCGATGGCGTTAACTTTTTTTAATGCCTGACTGAGGTTTGAGGCCGAATCTCTTTTCTTTTCATCCATCTCTTATTGTCTCCCTGTCTTCTGATAATTCCGGGTCTTGATGTTAATATACCGGGCGCTGGTCCAGAAGGCCGCACCAGCGTTCCACTTCGTCAAGGTCGATCAGTCCCTTCAGCATTCGTTCCAAAGCGGCGTCCTTCAGCGTTCTTCCGTTTAAATCGCCGGTCCAGTAGTCGATGGCCTTGCGGGTTTCTCCCGCGATCATCAGTTCCAGGAACGTTCCGTCCGGCAGAATCATTTCCTGTACGCCCAAACGTCCTTTGATGCCGCGTCCTTCGCAGAATTTGCAGCCGGGGCCTTTCAAATAGGTGTTTTCGACGCCGAAATCGCCGAGTGCCGTCCGCAGACGCTTGACCGCCGGATTGTCCAGCCTTTCTTTGACCGGTACCCGGCAATAGGGGCACAGTTTGCGGAACAGACGCTGGGAAATCAGCCCTTTCAGCAGTTCCGGGTCGCTCAGCATGTAAGACTGTACGCCCATGTCGCGCAGACGGGTTACGATGGCCGGCGCCGAGTTGGCGTGCAGGGTGGCCCATACCAAGTGGCCGGAAAGCGCACCTTTGAACGTCAGGCTGGCAGTGGCCAGCGAACGGATTTCGCCCACCATCAGCACGTCCGGGTCGGAACGCAGTGCCGCCGACAGCGCCAGCGTAAACTGAACCGTCTTTTCTTCTTCCGTGTTGGCGTTGGTCACCGGCATCTGCCGGGCGCCCGGGATCGGATATTCCGGCGGGTCTTCCACCGTCAGCAGATTGATTTCGCCGTTTTTCTCTTTGATCAGTTTGATCATGTTACGTTGCAGCAGCGTCGATTTTCCCGAACCGGTCGGACCGGCCACGATGTTCAGTCCTACCGGCGCCGCGCGCAGGCGGAAAAACAGGTCTTGTTCGTATTCGCCGCAGCCCAGAGCCGCCAGGTCGTCGTTGCCGTCCGGATTGTCGTCGGCGTAAAGAATACGCATAACCAGGTATTGCGAACCGAACGCGATCGGGTTGAATTGCAGACGGATGGCCAAAACGTTGTGCGGCAGCATCAGTTTGCCTTTGGAACCGCGCAGCGGAGTAGACCCCAATTTTTGCGCGCCCTGAAATTCGTTCTGGGCATAGTTGGCGTCGGAAATGTCGGCGGAAGCAAAAGCGGCACGCACAAATTGGTCGCCCCATTCCTTGCTGTATTCCATTTCTTTGATCATAACGCCGTTGGCGCGGAAAAATATTTCCGTGCAATTGTCGGAAACGACGACATGCACGTCGGAAACTTTCATTGACGAAGCGCGTTTGATGATGTTGACGAAGTCCCTCTGCATTTGCAACCGGGCCAAGTCTTCGTCGTCTTCGGAAAAGACTTGGTTACGTTCGGCCATCGCGTAGATGGTCGCCAGCTCGTTTTGCGAAATGTAAACCGGGGATTTCATCTTGATCCCCTTCTTTTCCGCAATGCTCAGAAAGCTTAAAACCGGGCCGTCAAAACGGTGGTCTTTGGAAATAAGCAGTGTGCCGTCGGCAAAAAGAGCCAGCCGCCGCCTGGTTTCGTCGTTGATATTAAGCGCCGAGCCGTCGGGCAGCTTGGCTTTCGGCATCGTACAAAGATAATTGTCGTTGGCGAAAAGACCTTCAATGAAGTCTTTTGCACTCTGCTTCTTCGGCTGCTCGTTCTGAGCAGCCGAAGAAGTGTTGTTCTCTTTGTTGTTTGCGCTTTCTTCTACCATTTACTTCGCTTATCTGATAAACATGCCCTGGCCTAAGCTCGGAATTCCCTGCGTAGCATTGATCTGGCGTCCGCGGGACGAATTGCCGCCGTTATTGCCGCCGGCGTTCGGGTTGTTCGGATCATACGGTTGTTTAATGGTTATGTCGGACGGAACCGGTTCCCGGTCCAGAATGCCGCCGGCCGAGAAATACAGCACGTCTTTGGCGTTGTCTTTGACCGCGCTCAGATAAGTCTGGGTAATTTCGTCAATGGTAAAGCCGTTTCTCAAAGTGGTGCCGACTTTGGCCATGAAGACGTCGCCTTCCGTGTTGATCAGTTTGGCCGCCAGTTCTTCGCCCTGTCCGGTAATTTCCATAATTGCATATTCGTTGCTGAGTTTTACTTTTTCCGGCGACAGAGGCGTCGTCAGGTCAATGCCGCTTGCTGTGGCAAACGGGTTTTTGCGTCCGCTCTTGCTTTCGGCTTTGGCCGCGGCGATTTTTTTCTTGGAAGATTCGATTTCCGCTTCCAGCCGGGTTTTTAAGATCGAAATCTGGCTTTCGAGGTTGGCCACCTTCTTGTCGTGGGCAATTCTCGCCGCTTCCGCTTTGCTCTTAAGATCGTCGGCCTTTTGTTTCAGAATGTTCATCTTTTTCGTGTTATCGTCCAGAATTTGTCTGATTTCGGCGTTTTTCTTGGCCATTTGGGCATAAACGGCCGCATTCGTCTTAATCCATTTCTGGGTTGTGCCGAGCATCGTCGCCTTGTAGGCTTTGACAATTTTTTCCTGCCGCAGAGCTTCCAATGCGGCGGCGGCTTCTTTCAGTTTCGTCTGTTCGGCCACCATCAGGCGTTCCTGCTCGTTTTCCCATTCAATCCTTTTTCTTTCCTCTTCCTCTTTGCGGGCCTCTTCTTCCTGCTGGGCTTTCAGTCTTTGTGCCTTGACCGCGGCAATTTCGTTCTGAACCCTTTCTTTTTTCAGTTCCAGATTGAGCAGGGTGGTCTGTTTTTCCAAATCGGACATTTTGGTAAACAGGTCGTTGCTGATCGACGGCGAAATGTTTTCGTCAAAACCGCCGGTGGCTTCCGCTCCGAGGAGCTTTCCGGTTACCGTCGGCACCGCTGTCGGCGGCGTATCCGAAACGGTTTTTACTGCCGGCGCTTCGCCTTCGATCGTCATGTTGAGGCCGTCGCTGCCCGCCGGTGCGTTTTGGGCGGGCGCCGTTTCGTTTTCAACAGCGATGGAAACTTGTTCGGAGGAATTGTCGTCCGTGCTTCCTTCCATCGGAATGACGTCGGTGGCAACGCTGTCGGTCGGCTGGGACGGGGAAAGGAGACCGTCGCCGCCGGGCAGCGATACGTCGCCCATCTGTTCGTCGAACAGGGAAATTTCTTCCGGTGCGGATGACCCTTCGTCTGCCGGCGACAAAGAAATGGTATCGTCGTCTTCCAGTAAAGTGACGGTTTGCGCGGCAGCCTGATCGGCCAGCAGTCCCGCGGCGATTACAACGGCCAGACCGCATAACGTATTTCTAAAACTATAATGCATAGATAGCTCCTTCATATTCCCAAACACCGGTATCGGGGTTGTATTTTATCATATTAATCTTAAGTCCTGAAAATTTTGTTAACAAAGTGCTCCAGACTTTGGGATTATAGTTTGAACTGAATTGAAACTTGACGGAACGGTAGACGTTCTGCTGAGGAGAGGTGTAAACCTCGTCCGACAGCGAAACTTCCTGATCGATCGACTGGAAAAATTCGTTCAGATTGATTTTCAGATCAAGCATCGATTTCGTCGGTTCCGAAAGTTCTGTCTTTATCTCGTCCAGGCTCAAAGCCGCCATAACGCTGGTTCCCGTATCGGAAATGGAACGGGCGGAAAATTGGAGACCGGAAGCGTTAAGCGCTTTGTCGGCAATCGATATCCGGCCGAACATTCTGGACCAGCTGGCGCTGGCGCCGCCGCTTGTACAAGTTATTTCGCCGATCTTCCAGCCGGGAGGCATGATTTGCAGCAGATCCATAATCTTGTTGTTGCAACTGTTGAGGATGGCCGTCGGATCGGGCAGGTTTTCCCACGGCTTGGGTTCTGGCGGAATTTCTTCCGTCTGAACCACCTTGGGCTGTACCGGAACAATCACCGGAACCGTCGGCGTGGTATCGAAAAGGCTCATGAAGAGCTGATACGCAACATAAAGAACGACAAAGGCACCGGTACCGGCAATGACGTAAAACATCTTGCCTTTGGTGTTGATCTTTTGCAGCTTGACTTTGCTGCCCCGCGCCAGCAGATCTTCAAGCTCGGGGTACAGGGTGTCTTCGATATTCCATTCCGGCGGTGCAATCTTCAGTTTCCAGTCCGGCACCATCAGCATGCTCATAAACTGCTTTTTGGCGTCTTCTTCGGAAAGGTAAAGCATATCGCCGTTCGCCAGGATAACGTCGTCACGCACGCAGACATACCACCAGCCGTTCGGAACTTTGAAAACGGCGACGAATGAAGGCTGATCGCTCAGCGCCGTGGCCAGGCCGATTGCCGCCGCGTTCATGCCCGGTTTGTAACCGTCGGCGGAAACGCAGATGCCGAACTGCGGCGTTTTGCCTTTTTTGATGCAGTAAAGATCGGCGCCTTCCAAAACCCCTTGCGAAGATTCTACGATTTCGGCCAGAGGCGCGTCCTGGTTCTGCAAAGACTGCCAGAACAAACTGGTTGCAAACTCAACCCCGCCGGAAACAAAATGCGTTCCCCAGCTCCGCTCCTGGTCGGTTTTGTAATCGTCATCTGACATTTTGGCATCATCTAACACGTTGGTTTCCTTAATCTAAGAATTTTCAGTCTAGTCGTGTACTCTGGTTTCCGGGTTAAGCGGGCTTTCGAGAACGACCGGGGTTAAAATAATGACCAGGATGCTTCTGACTTTTCCAGCCGTGGCGGAACCGCCCAGCAAAGAGTTGGTCGCCGAACCGACGCCGCGTTTTTCGGCGCTGTTCTCAACCCGTTCGTAACCGGTCAGAACCAGGGATTCTCCCGATTTCATGGCGACTTCCTGCGTAAAGCCGCGGGATTCGATGATCGGGTTTTGAATATATTCGCCGCCTTCGCTCTGTTCTCCACCGGTGTCGGAACCGCTGATCAGGTCGACTTTTTCCAAAGCCAACAGGTCGGACAGGGTAAGGTCAAACTTCAGAAGCAGTCGTCCGTGTTCCAGAATCCGCGGCAAAACGTTCATGGTGAAACCGGTTTCGATTTCTTCCGTTTCCGTCGACAGGTCGTAATAGTTGGAGTCGCCGCCGCTGTTGGTTTTGGTGATTTCGGAAATGTAGTTTTGCTTCTTGACAACCTGAATCGGAGCCGACTTGTTGTTCAAAGTGGTAACCGTACCGCTTGTGATCAGGTTGGTCGTTGCCTGGGTCGACAATGCCTGGATGCTGGCGTTGATGTTCCAGTTGCCGGGCATCAGGGTCATTGTCAGATTCTGAGTAACGTCGGACGAAAGGCCGCTGGCGGCGCTGGCGACGCCGATGCTGGTTTTTCCGTCTTTGAAAGCGGAACTGAGATTGAGGCCAAAGGTGTCCGAATCGTCAATGGTAACCTGTAAAACTTTGATGCTGATGGCAACCTGACGGGACAAACGCGCGTTTTGTTCGTTGATATAGTGAGCCACGCGTCTGATTTCGTTCGGCGTTGCCGTCAGCGAAATGGTGCCATTGGTCGGGTCAAGTGACAGCTGGGCATCTTTTCCGATCATTGAAGTGATCGATTTTTCAATGTTGCTCCACAG
>ULRO01082775.1_pt1 | contig 12755 bp, 5 predicted proteins | sample 1955421 | NCBI WGS metagenome assembly ULRO01 (sample SAMEA4835682, study PRJEB28245) | human gut metagenome | biome: gut microbiome; material: fecal sample | place: Denmark | collected 2008 | reverse complement strand
ATGTTGTCCAGGCTGGCAGGTATCTCTGTCAGGGAGAGTGTGTAATTGCTTGTTCCCGTGATGTCCACGACGACCGCATCTGCGGTGAGCCCCTGAAGCGTCAGGGAGGCGTGTTCCCCCAGAATAAGCGTGGTCAGGTCAGAGGTTCCGTTCAGGATAAGGCTGCTTCCCGCCTCAATGGTTACGGTGAGCGCCCCGCCCAGGGAATCCAGCGAGGTGCGGGTCTGGTTGACGGCGGAAACATGGGTGAAGTCACTCAGGGAAGCCTGGAGGCTGTCCACGGTTACATAATCCAGCACCAGGCTCCTGTCTCCGCTTACATTGGTTCCGCCGCTGATGTTTCCGGCGTACTTGTCAAAGCCGTAGGCCGTCGTTCCTGAGGAAAGATTCTGGATGCGTACGGTGGAGTTTCCATCCACCGTTCCGCCGGACCCGCCGCCGGAGATGCTGCCCCAGGAGCTCCCGTTATAAAGCGTGGCCGTGTTTCCGGTGATGGTGACGGACGTGTCCCCCTGAATGGAACCCGCCTTGCCACCGGCGTAAACGTCCCCTTTAACCAGGCCTCCTGTCAAGCAAACCGAGCTTCCTGCCAGGATAGAGCCTCCCTGGCCCGCGCCGTAAACGGAACCGCTGATAACGCCGCCTGTGACGGTGACGTTGGCGCCGCCGGAAATGGAGCCTGTCAGGCCGCCGCCCATAACATTTCCGGTGACGGAGCCGCCATTGATGTAAACATGCGTGTTTCCTCCAATGGTGGTGGTTCCGATCCTGGCATTGGCGAAGATGCCGCCCATGATTTGATGGTTGAAGGTGCCGGAGTTGACCACAATGTCTACATTCCCCTGGATATCCGTGGCATAGGAGCCGACCACAGAGGAGGAATTACTGCTGGTGAAGGTGCCGAAGGAGGCGTTTTCCGCAGAGAATTCCAGATAAACGTTTCCGGTGACGCCGGCGGCGTTCACGGCACCGAAGACCGTGCTTCCGCCTGTGGCGGCATCCGTGAAACGGAGGAAGACGTTCCCGTTGAGCGTGCCGGAAGCTCCGTGAGCTCCGTACCAGGCGGAGGCCTGTCCCTCCTTGGAGATGGTCAGCCAGACGTCCCCCGTGTAGTTGCCGCTGTTCGCATAAATATGAGTGGCGTTTCCGGAGGTAATGGAGACGTTTACGGAATTCCCCGTTCCCCCTGCGGAGGAATCCGCCTGGGCGCGGGCATTAAAGGTACCGGAGCCGGCCAGATTATCAGCGGTTTTGGTGAATCCCTCCGTTTTCCACTCAATATTGCCTTCCGGTGTTCCACTCTGGGTGAAGGAGCCGGAAGAAATAAAAGACTTTTCCGCGTTAAGCGTTCCGGAAGTGGCAGGGGCATAGGAACCCGTGCCGTCCAGGGCCAGGTCGTGCAGAACAGCGGTTCCGCTGCCGTTGTATTGAATGGTGAGGCCGTTGCAGCCGGAGCCGGAGGTAACGGAAAGCGCTTCCCCAATCAGCATGTCCCCCAGCCAGACGTAATAGCCGCCTTTCAGCCCTTCCAGCTCATTGCCGCGGATATATGCCATACGCAGGTTTTCCGCATTGGCGGACATGTCCAGGGAATACAGAATGGCATCGCCCCATTTGATGTAGGCCTCATTAATATTGAGCGTGCCGTAAAAGGAGCTGTTCCCCAGGCTGATGCTGAAATCGGAGGCAGTATCCCATCCGTCTGCTGCGCCGTTTCCCAGAACCAGGTTGCAATCAAAGGTAAAGCCGTTTTGCAGATCCGTCCCTTCCGCCCAGGAATAGGAAATGGAGCTTTCCCCGGATTGCCCCAGGCTGATGCCGTTCTCGTCCACAGTGACATTGGCGAGGGAAAACCCTTTATTTTCCAACTGGCTGTTCGAGCTCCATGCGGGGGATTGCCCGCCCTGGTGAAAATTGATGGCCAGGCCGCCAGCTGCTTTTCTTTCCTGTCCGGCGGTGCGCCCCGCGTAGCCCATGGCCCTGGCGATATTGCCGGCCATAAGCAGATCTCCCTGGGCATTGGGATGGAGGCCGTCGCTGCCGGGGTTGTTGAACATGGAGCTTACGCCGTAGAACGGCGTGGAGGATGTTACGTCAATGATGCCGGCATTGATGTCAATGACCGTGACGTTCTGCCTGCCATTCCCCCATGTTTTCAGACGATCATTGTAATCAGCCACGGCCTGGTGGGTGGCGTCCGAATTGCCGTTGGAGTGCCGGGTCCAGCAGGGAATGGTAAGGATGATGACATTCGCATGTTCATTGGCCTGGAACATGGCCTCCACGATGGTGTCCATATCGTTCAGGAGGTTTTGGGAAACGGAGTCAAGACGGTTCGCCAACGTGGCATTGTTTCCGTCGGAAAGGAGATCGTTGGTGCCGATCATCATGAAAAAGGTATCCGGCGTATTGTCTCCGGTGAATGTCTGGCCTGAATAGGCGCTTCCGTTTGCCTTGGTGCCGGAAAGCCCCAGCCAGTTGTTAATGTTGGAGCCGTCAAACCTGTTTCCGTTGCTCCTGCCGGATATTTCCCATGCCCTGGCGCTTGCCTGAGAGGAATGTTCATTGTTGAATATCTGGCCCCCGTAGGAAGTGCCCGCAGTAACTCCCCCGGAATCATTGCCGGTTTTGACGCCTTCCGCCGGTAGGAAATGCCGTTGTCTGTAAATATTTTATGGAGGGCCCAGCGGTAGGAGGCGCTGTTGACCCCGTGGGTGATGGAATCCCCAACGAACATGACGTTTCCCAGTTCCGTGCCCGCCGGGGCGGCGGTTGCTGCGGGGAATGCCGCCGCCAGGGCAGCCAGGAGGGGGAGAGGGAGCCGGACTTTCATCAGAGCGTCAAGGAAAAATGAAAAGGATATTTGAAAAAGAGTGAAGAAAACGTCCATCCCTGAACGGAGCAGGAATGGACGCGGTAAGGAAAAAGTCAGGCCCTGCGGCGGCGCATCAGAAAGATACCCAGCCCCAGCAGGCCGAGAGAGGCTGCAGCCGGTTCCGGAACGGCGCTCAGGGCATATTCCCTCATCTGCTCTTCCGTCAAAACGGCCGTGTACAGGTCAAAATTATTCAGGGTATATTTTCCCGTGATTCCGTTCGGGGCGCTCCATGTGTTTCCGGAGGTGTCTTTGGCGGAAAAATTGATCTGGGACATGTTCTGGCCGCTGAAGGCGGCTCCGCTGCTGAGGTTGCTCAGCGTGGTCAGCGTGAACGTGTCATCCCCCAGCATGGCGGAGATGGAAACAGTTCCCCTGCTGAATGTGTAAAACAGAGTCAGGGGGGTGCTGGCGGAATAACCGGAAAACGTTTGCGTTTTCCAGGGGGAGGAGGCAGCAGTCCCTCCGCCATAAGCAAAACCTCCGGCGCACAGGGTGAGATCTCCGGACTCCGTAAGCTGGAATCCCAGCCCTTCCAGATTCTGGTACGAGCCGGTGTTGTAGGTAAACAGCAAACCTACATTTGAATCTGAAGTAGCTCCCAGACCGGAAATCGTGAATGCCATCGTCCAGTTGCCTGTGTAGTTGACGCCAATAGTTGTGGGGGATGACACAGACAGCGTATCGCCGGAGGTTCCGTCATAGACGGTGAGATTTTTTGAATAAGCCGCGTCCAGACCGTCGATGGAAGCCCCGAAGGACAGGCTGCTTCCCATGGCGGCGATCAGGACAGCAAGATATTTAGTCTTCATGTGAGTTATTGTAATAGTTGCTAAAATGTTTCCGCGTAAGAAACTTCCGTTTTTTATCGGATTCCTAATCCGATTGCGGCATCCTGCCCTTCCAACAGGAGTAAAGTTTGGAAAATCATGGTGAAAGAAATGGGCCGGGAAAAGACCAGAGCCCGGAAACACTACTGAAAATCAATTCATTGAGTCAAACAACACATTTATCATCAATATTTTTAATTGTTGGCGGATTAGGAATCCGGCAGGAGGTTGAATATCAGCGATAAAAGCAGGAGATGCCTTACCTTGCTGGAAATGATGGAATATCGGGAGCAACGGCCATTCATTCCTGAAAAACGCGATGAATTTGTTCCTCGGCCTGTTGACCGTGAGTGGGCGGAAATTGAATCGATTCCGACATGGCTTCCGTTTCCGCGGGGAAAGAAGAGAGGGGGGCGGCTGGAGACCTTGCGCTTTCCGGATGCGAGGCGGAACAGGAGAAAGGGCCTCTCCGTTGGGAATTCCGTTCCCGGCCTGCGGTTCCTGCGGCCGGGCGAAGGTGGCGCCGCAGTCTCCGGACGGGACGGGGAGGCGGTTGGAGAACCGGCGTTTTCCCCATGGCCGGAAAGCAAATCCTCCGGCAAGCTGTACTTGCCGGAGGATGAAAAAACAGTCAGGAAAATTCCCTGTTTTAAAGGGCGCGTTTTACCGCCTGGCAGGGCCGTCCATGATAGCCTTGTGGCTCATATTCCAGCCGCCGCCCAGGGCCGTGTACAGGGAAACCAGCGTGCTGGCATGCTGGTAATAATATTGTGAAAGCTGAATCTGAGCGGGGTACAGGTTCTGCTGGGCGTACAATACTTCAATGTAATTGGAAAGACCCGTGCGGTAGCGCTCAAAGGAGAGTTTCACCGCCGTGTGGTAGGCTTCCACGGCTTCGGACTGGGTGGCGGTGATGCTGCGCAGCTTGTCCCTCTGGATAAGCGTGCTGGAAACTTCCGCCAGGGCATTGAGAACCGTTTGTTCATAATCGTTTCTGGCCGCCAGGAATTCAGCCTTGGCCGCCTTTTCGGAAGCCGTCAGCTTGCCCGCCTGGAAGAGGGGGCCGGTTAGATTGGCTCCCAGCCCCCAGCCGCCGCGGCGCCCCTGCACGTGGCGCAGATCCGCGGAGGCGAGGCCGCCCGCCGCCGTCAGGGAGATGGTCGGGAAGTAGTTGGCAATGGCCACTCCTACCTCCGCATTGGCGGCGCGCAGCTGGTATTCGCTTTGGCGGACGTCAGGCCTTCTGGAAAGGATGTAGGCCGGAATGCCGGCGGGAACCTTGACGTTATAGGCGATGTCCCGGGTGCTGCCGGAACGGCGGATATGGCCGGGAGCGCGTCCGGCCAGGACGGAGACTGCATTTTCCAGATTGGCGATTTGCACCTGAATGGCGGGAATCTGGGCCTGGGAGGAGGCCAGAGCCGCCTTGGCGGAAGCCACCTGAAGCCTGTCGCCTACCTGGCCTTCAAGCTGTTCGTCAAACAGGCGCAGGCTTTCGGAATAGGATTCCACGGATTTCTGCACAATGGCAAGCTGTTCGTCCAGCTGGAGGAGCTGGAGGTAGGAGTCCGCCACCTGGCGGAGCAGGGAAAGCATGAGCGCGCGCTGGCCTTCTTCGGAAGCCAGATAGTCCGCGCGGGCAGCTTCCGTCATCCGGCGCGTTTTGCCCCAGATATCCAGTTCCCAGGAAATGCCGGCGTCAAGCGCTCCAGGCGTCAGTGTGGTTCCGGTAGTCTGGACAATGCTGCCGCCGGTATAGTTGGAGCCTTTGCTGACGGAGCCGGAATAATCCGCCCACGGGAAGAGCGGGGCCTCCGTGATGGTGATGTACTGGCGTGCCTTTTCCACGCGCGCCATGGTAGCTTTCAAATCGCGGTTGTTATTGTAGGTGTCCGTCAGGAGGTCCTGAAGGTCCTTGTTTTTGAAAACTTTCCACCAGGGAAGGTCCGCAATGGATTCCGTCGCCGCGGGGGCTCCCCTGAATGCCGCGGGCATGGGCATGTCCACCGGTTTGAAGTCGGGGCCCATCATGCAGGAGGAGGCGGCAAAAGCCGTTCCCAGCAGGATGGCGCGTGTGATGTATGGGTTTGTTCGCATATGCGTTTAGTCTGTTTTTAGATAGTTGCAGGGGCGGTTTTACCCTTTTAACGATTCATGGGCTTCGTGGAACAGGTGTTTGCGGGCGATGATTTCGTCCGGGTCTTCCGTTTCCACCGTCTTCCGGGCGATGCGTATGCGGAAGAGCTTCATGATGAAGTAGAAGGAGCACGGAATCAGGAAAATGCCCACGACCGTCGCCATCGTCATCCCGGCAATGACCACGATTCCGATGATATTGCGGGAATAAGCGCCGGAACCGGAGGCCAGCGCCAGCGGAACGCAGCCCAGAATGAAAGCGAAGGATGTCATCAGGATGGGGCGCAGGCGGATTCTGGCGGCGGAAAGCGTCGCTTCCATCAGCGTCTTGCCGCGTTCCATTTCAATGACGGCGAATTCCACAATCAGAATGGCATTCTTGGCCGCCAGTCCGATGAGCATCACCAGGCCGATTTGCGCGTACAGGTTCAATTCATAACCGAACCAGTACAGGCCCAGGAACGCGCCGAGGGCCGCGATGGGCACCGTCATGAAGATGCTGAGGGGCAGGGACCACCGTTCATACAGGGCCGCCAGAATCAGGAAGACAAAGACGGAGGAGAGCAGGAAAATCTGCACGATGCCGATACCGTTCTGGATTTTTTGTTCCTGGTAGCTCATGTCCGCATAGCTGTAGCCCATGTCGGAAGGCATGCTGGCTTCAAAGGTTTTTTCCAGCGCCTCCATGGCCTGGGAGTTGGAGTAGCCCTGGGCGGGCGTGACCATGAGCTTGGATGAGTTGTACAGGTTCTGGCGCAGCAGGAATTCCGGCCCCTTGATATCCGTGATTTTCACGAGGGTGGAAAGGGGGACGGAGCTTCCCGTGTTGTTCTTCACATAGAAGTTTTTGAGCATGTCCGTTCCGGTGCGGTCACTGCCCTGCGCCTGGATGTACACTTGCCACTGCTGGCCGTAAAGGGTGATGTAGTTGATGAACAGGGAACCCATGTAGGCCTGGAGCAGGCTGTTGGCTTCACTGATGCTGACGCCCAGCGTGGCGCATTTTTCTTCATCCAGCCGCACATCTTTCTGTTCCACGGCGAAGGACATCACACTGCGCACGCCGCCGTTGTTGTTCGGGTCGAATATCGGAAGCTTGTTCGCTTCCTTCACAAAGATGTCCGTTTGTTCCGCCAGGTATTCCGTACCCTTGCCGTCGCGGTCTTCCAACATGAAGGTGACGCCGTTGGCGGAACCTACCCCCGCAATGGCCGGAGGCTGGAAGCACATGGTGACCCCTTCGGAAATTTTCGTGGTCAGCAGGGCGTTCAGCTGGGCGGTGACCGCCTGGGCGCTCTGGTCCGGATTGGGGCGTTCCTCCCAGGGCTTGAGCATGACGAAGAAGAAGGCATTGTTCGTGCTTTGCACGCCCGTCAGCAGGCTGAAGCCGGAGATGGCAATCACGTCTTTTACGTTCGGGTTCTGACGGATGAGTTCGGAGACCTTGTCCGCGGCGGCCGTAGTCAGCTGGAGGGAGCGGGCTTCCGGCATGATCAGGGCCGCGAACAGGTAGCCCTGGTCTTCGTCCGGCAGGAAGCCGTTGGGGATTTTCTTGGCTACGGGGACAATCGCGTAGGCGATCAGAGCCAGCAGCGGAATGGAGATGATGAGCTTGCGGGTCAGGAAGTGGCACACTTTGGTGTAGCCGCTGGCCGTGGCGTCATAACTGCGGTTGAAAACGCGGTAGAAGAATTTCAGCGGGCCTCCCTTGGACGGGTCCTTGGGTTTGAGCAGAATGGCGGACAGCGCCGGGGAGAGCGTCAGCGCGTTGAACGCGGAAATAAGCATGGAAATGGCGATGGTCACGGCAAACTGCTGGAAGAGCGTGCCTGTAATGCCCGGCAGCAGCAGGGAGGGCAGGAACACCGCCGCAAGCACCAGGGCAATGGCGATGACGGGGCCGGAAACTTCCTCCATGGCGGCGAAGGCCGCCTGGCGGGGCGTGAGGCCGCGCTCCATGTGGGATTCCACGGCTTCCACCACCACAATGGCGTCATCCACCACCAGGCCGATGGCCAGCACCATGCCCATGAGGCAGATGGTATTCAACGTGAAGCCCAGGAGCGGAAACAGCGCGAAGGTGGCGATGATGGATACCGGAACGGCGATGGCCGGAATCAGCGTGGCGCGCCAGCCTTGCAGGAAGACGAACACCACCAGGACCACCAGCAGGAGGGCTTCCACCAGCGTGTGCTCAATTTCCTCAATGGAGGCGCGCACGGCCAGCGTGGTGTCCAGCGTCAGGTTGTATTCCATTCCGGCGGGGAAGCTGCGGGAGCGGTCTTCAAAGAGCTTGACCAGAGCGTCCACCGTGTTGATGGCGTTGGAGCCGGGAGCGGCGTACACGGCGATGGCGCCGGAATCCCTGCCGTTGTATTTGCTGGATACGTTGTAAGTCTGGGAGCCCAGCTCCACCTTGGCGATGTCTTTCAGGTAAAGAAGCTTGTTCCCCTCCGCACGGATGATGATGTTGCCGAATTCCTCAGCCGTCTGAAGGCGCCCCTTGGTCTGGATACTGTATGTGAATTCCGTTCCGGGAGGGGCCGGCTCCGCGCCGATCTGGCCGCCGGGAATCACGGTGTTCTGCGCCTGGATGGCGGACTGGACTTCTCCCACGGAGATGTTCTGGGCGGCCATTTTGGTGGTGTCCAGCCAGATGCGCATGGCGTAGCGGCCTGCGCCGAACACCTGCACGTCGCCCACGCCGGGAACGCGTTTCACGGGGTCCACCAGGCTCACGTAGGCATAGTTGCTCAGGAAAATGGCGTTCAGGCTGTCATCCGGAGAATACAGGTTGATTACGGCCAGCGGGCTGCCTGTGGACTGCGTGATGGTGATGCCCATCTGGGAGACCTCCGCGGGAATCTGGGCGGTGGCCTGCCCGTAGCGCATGTAGGCCAGCGTCTGGTCCATGTTGGGGTCCGTGCCAACTTCAAAGACGATGCTCAGGGAGCAGATGCCGTTGTTGGCGTTGGTGGAAGTCATGTAATCCATCCCCACGACGCCGGAAATGGACTGCTCAATGGGGGAGGCTACGGAATTGGCCACCGTCTCCGCATTCGCGCCCGGGTAGGTCGCCTGCATCTTGATGGTGGGCGGGACGATATTCGGATACTGCTCAATGGGCAGCCCCATCAGGGACAGGCCGCCGAGCAGGATCATCACGATCGAGATGACGATGGCAATGGTCGGGTGTTTGATGAAGAAGCTGGACATGGCGTTAAATCATGAAAATGCGCGGGAAAAGGGAAGATGCTGGGTCTCCGGATAAGGGAGGTTACTTGGCGGACGGCTGGGCTTCTCCATCCTTCATGCCTTCCGGCGTCCTGGCCTTTTCAAAGGACTGGGCCCCTATGGAGGGCATGACGGGCTGGGAAACTACGGGCTTGTAGGGAAGCGGTTTGACGGGGGCTTGTCCCTGCACCTTGGCCGCCTGCATGATTCCCTCCACCACGATGGGGCTGTCCTTCGTGAAGGTGGAGTGCGGCATGGGAATGATGTTGATTACCTGCATGCCGTCAACAACGGGGCCGAGGTTGACGACCTGCATGTGGGGAATGTTCTTGTCATCCAGGTAAATGATGAATTTGGCGCTCTGGGCGGACAGAATGGCGCGCGGAGGCACCAGCGCGGCGTTTTCCAGCGTTTTCACCGTGGCGCGGACGCGGACGAACATGCCGGGCCGCAGCGTCAGGTTCGGATTGGGAATGTGCCCGACGATGTTGATGGTGCCGGTCTGGGCATCCACATTCCTGTCAATGGCCACGGGTTCGCCCTGCATGGGATATTCCGTGCCGTTGGCAAGAATCACGTCAAATTTGAGGTGCTTCTGCCTGGTCAGATTATTGTCCATGGAGTTCAGGAAATCCCGTTCGCTCACGGAGAAATCCACCCGGATGGGGTCAATGGAGGAAATGGTGGTCAGCGGCGTGGGGCTGGAGGGCGTCAGCAGGTTGCCGATGGAAGGGGTTGCCAGGCCGGCCAGGCCGGAAATGGGGGCTGTAATGGTGGTGAATTTAAGATTGATTTTTGCTTCATCTACCTGGGCCTTTGCCGTGGCGATGGCGGCTTCCGTTTCCTGGACCTGCTGCAGGGCGTCGTCCAGCTGCTTGCGGCTGACGGAGCCGGTTTTCACCAGCGGGGTGTAGCGTTCCACGTCCAGCTTGTATTTTTTCAGCGTGGCTTCATATTGTTCCAGTCTCCCCTGGGCCTGGTCCAGCGTTGCCTGGAACGGGCGGGGATCAATCTGGAAAAGCACCTGGCCCTTCTTGACATAAGCGCCGTCCCGGTAATCCTTGGAAAGAAGGTATCCCGTCACCTGGGAGCGGATTTCGGCATCTTCCGTGCCGCGCAGGGTGCCCACCCATTCCTGCCTGATGGGAACATCCTTCGTGACCAGTTTGGTCACCTGCACTTCGGGAACGAGCGCCGGCGCCTGGGCTGCGGAATCCTTTTCCCCTTCGCAGGAAGTTAATATCATCACCGGGGAGCAAAGGAGCAGGGTTGTTGCGGCAAACGTCAAAGGCTTATTATACATAAATGAATGCGGTTGGTTGCGGCTGGTGCCGGAAGATGCGGCAAAGCGAAAGAATTTTCTCTTCTTTTTCTTGCAAAGTCAACGCAAAGATGTGTTCTGAATTCTGCAAAATATCTGTAACCTTTGCATAATGAAAGGATAATTTAATTAAACAAATGTATAATATGTGATTTGTCCCGGTACCGCTTGGAAGCGGCTGCTGCGGTTTGGGGCTCCTTTATTTCAGGATGCCAGCCGCCTCTTGCGGAGCATGGCGTCCATGCGCGGCTTTCTTCCCATGAAATCCATGAACTGCCGCATGGGCGGGACCGCATAGCCTTTTTCCAGAATGGTTTTCCGGAATTTTCCTGCCGTTTCCCTGTCCGGGCCTCCGGCCCGTTCAAAGGCTTCAAAAATATCCTTGTCCAGAACTTCCGCCCATTGGTAGGAGAAATAAAAGGAGGCATAGCCCGCAGGAGAGGAAAACAAGTGACGCGCCGTGCGCAGCTTGCCGGCTCTTTTGAAATCTTTGAAATAATCCATATCTCCCGCTACGGAGGAATCCACATCATCGAGAGAGCCGGCGGAGTAGCGTTCCGGTTCCGAATGCACGGCCAGGTCCATCTTTGCGTACAGGAGCTGCCCGGCCAGCGCGAGGGCAGGCGTATTGCCGCGGGAGGCGTCCAGAGCGTTCAGCATTTCCTCCGGAATGGGGAATCCCGTTTGTTCATGACGCGCAAAGCTTTTCAGCACGTCCGGCCGCCAGCACCAGTTTTCCATGAATTGGGAGGGGACTTCCACAAAATCCCGCGGCACGCTGGTTCCCGCCAGGGAAGGAATGGAAACCCTGGTAAACATCAGGTGCAGCAAGTGGCCGAACTCATGGAATAAAGTCCTGACTTCCCGGTGGGACAGTGTCACCGTGTCTCCTGCCGAGGGGGGATGGATATTGAGGCAGACCATGCCCAGGCGCGGTTTGCCCGGGGTTTCCGGCGTGGACGGGCTGCCCGTATCCAGGGTGTTCATCCACGCTCCGGCCCGTTTATTGCTACGGGAGAAAATATCCAGGTAAAAGGAACCCAGTCGGTCGCCGTTGCCGTCGTCAATCGTGAAAAAGCGCACGTCCGGATGCCAGACTTCCACGGCTCCGGCGGATTCGCCTGCCGGGATGCCGGAGAGGGACTGCCGCGTCGGAATCTCCTTCACGCGGATGCCGTACAGCCGCTCCGCCAGGGAAAACAGGCCGTCCAGCACGCGGGGAAGGGGAAAGTGGCGGCGCAGTTCTTCCTGGTCCAGCCGGAAATGTTCTTCTGCCCGGAGATTGGCGTAATAGGCCACGTCCCAGGGATTCAGTCGGGCGTTTTCCTGCCCCGTAAGGCGGGCTTTCAGGCTGCGGAGCGTTTCCATTTCACGGAAAAAGGGGGCCTTGATCTTGTCCAGCAGCTCATTGACGAACTTTATGGCGTTTTCCCCATTTTCCGCCATGCTCTCGCGCAGGGCGTAATCCGGGTATTCCTTATATCCGCACAAATGCGCCTTTTCACGGCGCAGGGAAAGGATTTCCCTGATGACGGGTTCCGTGTCGCATGCTCCCGTAGCCAGAGACTGGCGGTGTTCCCATAAATCCTTCTGGCATTCTTCCCGGCGGGCTTTTTCCATGACCCGGGCGGAAGCCGCGGAATCCAGCGTAAACGTCCAGCCCGGATCGGACTGGCCGGGATGGCGCCTCAGGAACTCCTTGCGCGCCTGTTGCAGGGCGCTTCCGTCTATCCCTTCCAGAAGAGCGGCGTCCCGCACCGTCCAGGTCCAGGATTTCCTGGCGTCCATGTACAAATTGTTGAAACGCTGGGAGGCGAGCGTCAGTTCCCTGTCAATGGCCTCAAGCCGTGCGCGCTTGTCCGGCGGCAGATCAGCGCCGTTGTCCCGGAAGCTCTGCATGCTTAGTTCCATGTACCGTTTCTGTTCGGGAGTCAGATGGGTTTGCCGCAGGCGTTCCTCCGCGGTTTTCAGGACTTTCCACAGGGCCTGGTCTTTCGTGACGGAGGAAAGGAAGGCGGACACGCGAGGAGCCACGGAATCCATGGCCTTGCGAAGTTCCCCGCTGTCGCACAGGCTTTTCAGGACATAGGCCTTGCACATGCCTTCCGTAAGGAGGCCATTGCTTTTCTCCAGCGCTCCGAATGTATTTTCATACGTCATTTCCTCCGGACGGAGGCGGCTGATTTCCTCTACGGAGGCCCGGGTGCGGCGCATGGCTTCCTGAATATCCGGTTCCAGCTTGTCCGGAGTCAGCCGGCTCCAGCGGATGGGACGCTCCCTGTCCAGAAAAGGGTGGGCGGAAATGGCCGCCGGGGAGGGAAGGGACACGGAAAGGAAGAGGAAAAGGAGATAAAGAGAC
>ULRO01073326.1_pt1 | contig 12854 bp, 9 predicted proteins | sample 1955421 | NCBI WGS metagenome assembly ULRO01 (sample SAMEA4835682, study PRJEB28245) | human gut metagenome | biome: gut microbiome; material: fecal sample | place: Denmark | collected 2008 | reverse complement strand
AGTATGAGTCCATGATCCTGCCCATGGTGAAGTATCTGGAGAGCCACAACGTCCGGTTCCATTACGGCGTGCAGGTCACCAACGTGGAGTTCGACTGCTCCGATCCCGCCCACAAGCTGGCCAAGCGCATCAATGTCGTCGAGAACAACGAGCCCGGCGCCATCGACCTGACGGAGAACGATCTGGTGTTCATCACCAACGGCGGCTGCGTAGAGAACTCCTCCATGGGCAGCCAGAACACACCCGCCCCCTACAACACCGAGATCAAGGAGGGCGGCGGCTGGGATATGTGGCGCAAGATCGCCGCGCAGGACCCGTCCTTCGGCCATCCCGACAAGTTCTGCCATGACCCCGAGCAGACCAACTGGATGAGCGCCACCGTGGAGACTTTGGACCAGAAGATCATCCCCTATATCAAGAACATCTGCAAGCGCGACCCCTTCACCGGCCATGTGGTCACCGGCGGCATCGTCACCGTCAAGGACTCCTCTTGGCTGATGAGCTGGACCATCAACCGCCAGCCCCAGTTCCGCGACCAGCCCAAGGACCACTGCCTGGTGTGGGTGTACTCCCTGTTCACCGACAAGCCCGGTGACTATGTGAAAAAGCCCATGCGGGCGTGCACCGGCAAGGAGATCTGCATGGAGTGGCTATACCACATCGGCGTGCCCGAGGATCAGATCGAGGATCTGGCGTCCAACAGCGCCAACACCGTACCCGTGATGATGCCCTATATCGATGCGTTCTTCATGCCCCGCGCCTACGGTGACCGGCCCAATGTGGTGCCCGACGGCAGCGTGAACTTCGCCTTCCTCGGTCAGTTTGCCGAGACGCCCCGCGACACCATCTTCACCACCGAGTATTCCATGCGCACCGGCATGGAGGCCGTCTACACCCTGCTGAACGTGGACCGCGGCGTGCCCGAGGTCTGGGGCAGCGTCTATGACGTCCGCGACCTGCTGAACGCCACCGTGAAGCTGCGGGACGGCAAGAAGGCCACCGACATGGAGCTGGGCCTGATGGAAAAGCTGGCCGTCAAGAAGCTGTTGGGCAAGATCGAAAACACCGATATCGAAAAGCTCCTGAAGGAATACCACGTCATCTGACAGCCCCCAGCTCACCCCCAAAAAAGAAAGACCGGCTCTCGCCGGTCTTTCTTCTTTATTCTCATGCGTCGGCGGGGTAGGACCGCCGCGGGAGAAACTCAGTTCTCGCGCTTTTTAGCGGTCCACGCCATGCCGGTCACGGACAGCACCGCCGTCACGGCGTAGATGCCCACGCCCGCGTCGAAGGTCTTGGGGGAACCCTTGGTGCCGTCGGCCTTGGTGCCCGTGGTGGTCGTGGAGTTGTAGTAGTAGCGCGGCGGCTGCTCGGGGGTGGGGTTGGGCGTGACCGGCACAGTATACTCACCGCGGGCCGCATCCTTACCGTTGATCTTCACGCCATCCGCGTCAACGGTCACAGTCACATTTTCATTCACACCATTGATTTCACCGCCCTTGGTGATAGTGACCTCCTTGCCGCTGTTTGCCGCATCGGCAATAGCCGCGCTGCCCACCGCGATCATGGTCTTGTTCCCATCGACCACGGTAGCCTGCGGCGCATTGATAGGCTCACCCATCAACGCCGTCACCATGGCATCAGACACGAACGTACCTCCGGTAACAGTCAGTCTGTCCTTATTGTTGGGGCAGAACCGATATGTGTTTTCCTGTGCAAACACGCCATTAGAGATGGTCACCTTTGCACCAGCTTTGATGTCAATCACTTCGTTGGTATCCGTATTGAAAGTAAACTCACCGCCGTTGATGTTCACTGCGCTTGTACCGTCGGCGTGTATCTCACCGGCAAACTTACCGCCATTGATGGTCAATTTGCCATCACCGGCGCAACTCACATCCGTTTTGAAATCTCCATCATTGATGGTCGCGGTACCGGTCTGCACAGAAACGCCTCGTGCGAACGTACCGTTGTTGATGACCAGCGTACCACTGCTGTAGAAGTTTCCACCATTGCTGAACGTGCCACCGGCCACGGTCAAACTGCCCTTACTTTCAATACTGCCGCTGTAATTCCCGCTGTTTATCGTGACCGCTGCATAGGGATGAATCGTCAGACCAATGCTCATATCACCGTTGAGTACAGCCGTACTTTCAGAAATAGTCCGGCTCACGGTAGCCTTTATCTCGCCGCTGTTGGTATTCGGCGCGGACGCATCATTAGTATACTCACTGTAGCAAATAGCAGAGCAGTTCTCACCCTCAATCACGCCCGTATTGCTGCAATTCACAATCTTCAGTTCATGCCCTTTCGAGTTCACCGACACAATACCTGCGGTCATAATATTCTGTCCCGCATTTGTCGAATGGACCGAACCATTATTCACGCAGTTTTTGACGATACCACTGCCGCTGTCACTGACATTGAACACAACACCTCCGACAAATGGGCCGCTGATCTTCCCATTGTTCGTACAGCCGTTAATGGTAAAATTCGCCCCCTGGGCATATACCACAATACCGGCAGCCCCGTTTACTGTATTGCATTTAATCTCGCCATCGTTCGTACAGTCATCAATGACCACATTGGCGCCATCAATTTTAACGGTAATACCCGCTGCCTTGCTGGTACCTGTTACATTCGCTTTATTGATGCAGTTGATAACTTTGCTTGCACCGTCCAATCGTGCGACCACACCCGCAACATCAGACCCGTTGATAGTGCCGGCCACCGTCAGGTTCTTGATAGTCGCGTCCTTAACCGCGCCGAAGAAACCGGCGTAGCCGTCGAAAGCGGGATCGAGATCACTTTTGATGCCATTGATAGTCACCGTCTGGCCGTTGCCGTCAAAGGTACCGGCAAACTTGTTGTCGCTGCCCTTTTGTCCGATGGGCGTCCAGTTCGTCACATTGATGCTCGCGCCCAGCTTGAAATACTTGCCACTGTACACCGTACCACTGTTCACGTCCGTGGCCAGCTTATTCAGCCCCGTCTCAGTCGTGATCACATACGGGTCAGCCTTCGAACCGGAGCCTGTCCAGTCTCCCTCTGCCGCCCATGCGCTCGTACACAGGCTCAGCGCTATGACCAGCGCCAGAATGGTTGCCAACAATTTCTTCATGTCTCAAACCCCATTTGTTTTAGATTTCCGCAGGACGCATCGTTTTAAGATCGTTAAAACGCAAATGCAGAGGTACCTCTGCGGATAGTCAGATTATAGCACAGTCACACCGTTTGTCCAGCCTTTTTGTGGAAAATTTCCGTTTTTTTGCCATTTCCGGTAATGGAAATCGTGCAAAACACCCCCTGACGCCCAAAAGAGACGGCAGTGCCGTCTCTTTTTGCGTTCAGTTATACTCCCGCACCACGGCGGTGACCTTGCCCAGCAGCGTGGCCTCGCGGCCGTCGATGGGCCGGTAGTTCTCGTTCTCCGGCAGCAGCCACACCTCGCCGTTCCGGCGGCTCAGCCGCTTCACCGTGGCCTCGTCCCCCAGCAGCGCCACCACGATCTCGCCGTTGTGTGCCGTGGGCTGGCGGTGCACCACCACCAGGTCGTCCGGCAGGATGCCCGCGTTCAGCATGGACTCGCCCCGCACCCGCAGGGCAAAGTACTCCCCCTCGCGTCCGCCGGTGTCGAAGGTCAGATAGTCCTCAATGCACTCCTCTGCCAATATGGGGCTGCCCGCGGCCACGCTGCCCACCACGGGGATGCGGTCCGCCGCCGGTGCCGCCTCCTCCTGTACCGGCGCGCCGTCAGGCATTTCCCCCTGCATGGGCTGCGCCAGCGTCAGGGCCCGGCCCTTGCCGGCCCCCTTGGTCAGCACGCCCAGCTCCTCCATGTGCTTCAGGTGGAAATGCACCGTGGACGGCGATTTCAGTCCCACCGCCTCGCCGATCTCCCGCACCGAGGGGGGATACCCCTGCTCCCGCAGTGCCTGGGCGATGTAGTCGTAGATCTTCTGCTGCATTCTGGTCATCTTCGCCATAGCCATGCCCCTTTCATGCGCCCCGTGTCGGCGCAGGTCCGTTTTTGTATGTGCGCCGCGTCCGCTGTTCTTCCGGCTCTATTATATCACACCCTTTCGCGCATTGCAACATTTGTTCTATTTCTTTTTGCAGTTTTTTCTGAGGCTGCAGCAAAGACGACCGTGAAGTAACACAAAAGCAATGAAAGAAATCCCGTTTCAACGGGCATTTCACTCTTGACAAGGGCCGACGGTATATAGTATAATGATTTTCGCTGACACGGTGACATAGCCAAGTGGTAAGGCAAGGGTCTGCAAAACCCTCATTCCCCGGTTCAAATCCGGGTGTCACCTCCAACCAAAACTCCCGAAACACAGGTGTTTCGGGAGTTTTTTCATGCCCGAAAGCAGGCTTTAGCCTTGTTTTTAGCCTTATGCGGAGCGCCCTGCCCGTTGAAACCGTTGAAAAAGGAGGGGGACGGAAGCTTCCGTCCCCCTCCTGCGGTATTGGTTCTATTCTATGCAGACAATTCGTCCGTCCGTGTCGTTTAGCCCAGCTTTGCCCACGTCAGGGGGCCGACGATGCCGTCCACACCCAGTCCGTTGGCCTTCTGGAACGCCAGCACAGCGGCCTTTGTCTTGCTTCCGAAGATGCCGTCCACGCTGCCGCAGTCAAATCTTCACGCTTCAGAATTGGCGCTACAGTCACGCCCAACGGCGAAACGCACTACGAGATACGGGCGCCCGACATCGATGTAACGGTGAATCCGGCCGCCGGCGACAGTCTTGACACCGTCGCGCTTACGCTGCCGTATGCGGACACCGGCAAGCACGCCTATACGCCGGACTGGTCGAAGCTTCCCAGCGGGCAGACTTGAAACTACAGCAGCTCGCCCAACGTCAGTGAAGGCTCGAACGCAAAGCTTACTACATTCTGCTGGCAGAAAGACGCTGGTGGACGCGGAACTGCCGCCCTACGCGGTAACGGCGCTGATAAGCTACACCGGCACCGCGGCGCTGCTGCGCCGCCGCAAGCGTGAGGCCTGACGAGGCACCGCCGGTAGTCCGGGGGTGCTTTTTATTGCTTTCGCGCGGTGATATAGTCGTCGCCGGGGCGCCAATAGGGACAGGATCGGGTATCGGCGGCCAGGAAGCGGGCCAGCTCGTCCTCGTCCAGATCCATGTCACAGATATAATCGTCATAGTCCTCGTCATAGACGTACCACACGCAGGTCTCACACTTGTCCATCATACGTCCTCCACCAGCCGATGGCTGTCGAATTTGCAGAAGCGGTAGTAGATGAGCGTGGCCACGCTGCACACGAACCAGCCGGCGGGGTAGCTCATGGCGATGGGGATGATCTCGTTGGAGACATAGTGGGCCACGATGTAGAGGTATATCTGGCGGAAGACCACGAAGGAGCCCAGCATGATCCACATGGGCACCTGGCTGTTGCCCGCGCCGCGGAGGGCGGCGGAGTAGATCTGGTTGATGCAGAAGAAGAAATAGAAGGGTGACAGCAGCCGCAGCAGCAGCGCGCCGTAGGACACCACCTCGGCCTTACTGTTGAAGAACGCCGTCAGGTCCGGGGCCAACAGCAGTACCGGCACCAGCAGCACCGCCGTCACCGCGAAGGACAGGTACAGCGCCGTGCGGACGCCCTTCTTGGCCCGGGCCGTGTCGCCCACGCCCAGGTTCTGGCCCACAAAGGTGGTGCCGGCCATGGCGATGGACTGGACCGGCAGGATCACCAGCTGGTCCACCTTGGTATAGGCCGTCCAGCCGGACATACAATCCGGGCCGAAATAGTTGATATAGCCCTGGACGAACACGTTGGAGAAAGCGGTGATGGCCATTTGCAGGGCGGCGGGTATACCCACGGACACGATCTGACGGAGGACGGACCAGGTCATACGCAGGGCGCGGAGCTCCACGCGGATACAGCCGGCGGCGCGCATGAGTACCCAGATGGTCAGTGCGGCGGACACCGCCTGAGCGATGATGGTGGCGTAGGCCACGCCCTCCACGCCCATGCCGAATTTCAGCACGAAGAGCAGGTCCAATCCCGTGTTCAGCACGGCGGACACCAGCAGGAAGTAGAAGGGGCGGCGTGAATCGCCCACGGCGCGGAGGATGCCGGAGCCCATGTTGTAGAGCAGCAGGCCCATGACGCCGGCGAAGTAGATGGTCAGGTAGGTGGTCTGCTCCGGTGCCACCTCGGCGGGGGTCTTCATCAGGCGGAGCATCAGGGGCGTCATGGCGATGCCGGCGGCGGTGAAGACCGCGCCCATCAGCAGCGTCAGCACCAGGGAGGTGTGGACCGCCTGACGGACCTTATCCTCGCGGCCGGCACCGTAATACTGGCTGATGACCACGCCGGCACCGCTGGACAATCCCAGGAAAAAGCCGATAAGCGTGTTGATAATAGGGGTGACGGTACCCACGGCGGAAAAGGCCTCGTTGCTGACGTAGTTGCCCACCACCCAGGTATCCACCATGTTGTAGAGCTGCTGAAAAAGATTGCCCACCATCAGCGGCAGGGCAAAGTTGATCAGATGCTTTGTGATGCTGCCCTTCGTCATGTCCACGTCATAACGGGCGGCGCGGTGGTGGGTGTGGAAATGCAGATGCAGATGGCTGGAATGGCGCATGGAGGCTCTCCTTGTAACATACTTCTTTACAGGAATTTTACCATAATACCAGCCGGGGCGCAACAGGGAGAATGCCGGTTTTTCGGCGCGGACAGTGCCGCAGAATGGGCGGGAATGGACGGAGGAAGTGCGTTATTCCGGGAATTCCGTCCGGTCCGCCGGACGCATGATGGATACCTCATAGGCGGTACGGTCGGTGGTGACGCCGTTCTCCGTTTTGGAGTAGACACGGCTCTGGACCCGCCCCTCGGCGGTGAGCCGGGCGCCGGTGTGCAGCAGGGACACCTGCTGAGCCACGGCGCCCCAGGCGATGCAGGGCAGATAGTCGGCGCGGCCGTAGCGACGGTTCACCGCCAGGATCATGTCGCATATCTCGCGGCCAAGGGGCGTACGGCGGAGGGCGGGCTGCTTGCACAGCACGCCGCTGAGGAAAATGCGGTTCAGCGGTTCGCCGGCGTCATGGGTCAGCGTCTGGGCGAAGGTGGAGATGACCAAACGGCTGCCCTGGCCGCTTTTGTTGTTGAAGGAACGCAGCTGGCCGGTGATATGTACGCCGTCGCCGGGGGACACCGGCGTCAGCAGCAGAAGCGGCCGGGGGACGATGACGGGCAGCTTGTCCGCCTGACCGGACAGGCGCAAGACGGACAGGGTAAAGCGGTAGAACGCACAGCCGTGGTTCACATGGGACAGCAACGGCGCGTCCTCGGCCACGCCCCGCAGCTCCACGCGGTTGTAATTCAGCTCCATAGTACACCTCGTTTGTTGAGATGTCACAGCCTATGTGGGGCGGGGCTGGAATATGCCCCCTTTTCAAAGCGTTCAAAGTATGGCATAATACAGCAAAAGGAATGATGACCATGCGTTATAAGGGAAAGGTATACCGACCGCCCAGCGAGGCGTACAGCCTGATCGTGCAGGTGACCTACGGGTGCAGCCACAACAGGTGCGCCTTCTGTGATATGTACGACGACAAGCACTTTGCCATGCGGCCCATGGACGAGATCCGGGAGGACTTTGAGCTGGCGCGGCGGGTATACCGCCGGGTGGAGCGTGTCTTTCTGGCGGATGGGGACGCACTGATGCGGAGGACCGGCGACCTGGTGGAGATACTGGGGCTGGTCTATGGGCTGTTTCCGGAGTGCCAGCGGGTAACATGCTACGCCTCCCCCACCAGCCTGCAGATCAAATCCGAGGACGAGCTGCGCCTGCTGCGGAGCCAGGGCCTGCAGATGGTGTATATGGGGCTGGAGTCCGGGTGCGACGCGGTGCTGGAGAAGATGCAGAAGGGCCACACGGCGGCGGAGATCGTGGCGGCGGGGCAGAAGGCCCGGCGGTGCGGGCTGGCGCTGTCGGTGACGGCCATCTCCGGGCTGGGGAGCGTGGCACACTGGCGGGAGCACGCCGCGGACACGGCCAGAGCCGTCAGCGAAATGAAGCCGGACTATCTGGGGCTGCTGACGCTGATGGTGGAGCCGGGAACGCCGCTGGAGGCCTGGGTGCGGGAGGGCAGCTTTACGCTGCTCAGCCCCCTGGAGGTACTGAAGGAAACAGAGCTGTTTTTACAGCACGTGGACAGCGAAGGAACCGTGTTCCGCGCCAACCATGCCAGCAACTATCTGACGCTGAAGGGCACACTGAACGGTGACCGGGAGGCGCTGCTGGCGCAGATCGCCGCGGCGCTGGACGGCCGGCGGGACCTGAAGCCGGAGTTTTTGCGGGCGCTGTAATGCACGCGTTCAAAAAGGGCTTCCCGCCGGGAGGCCCTTTTGCTGTCCAACCAACCCCGCGCTCTGCGGAAAAGGGCGGACTTGACAGGGGGGGTGGTTTTGTATATAATAGGCAGGATTTATATCAAAAGGAGGATACAGGGCGATATGGATACCGACAGCGGCGACCATCCCGGGAACTTGCCGGGCTGCCATCTGTTTTTTGCGGCATATCTGCGCCGCCCGACGCGGGGCAGACGTGCTTTTTTGCGCCTTTAGACCGGCGCGGATCACAGAAACAGATGACAGAAAAAGGAGCTATTGATCGTGTCAACGACTACATATATTATTATTATGGCGGTATGCCTGCTGCTGTCCGCCTATTTCTCGGCCACGGAGACGGCGTTCTCCTCGGCCAATGTCACGCGGCTGAAAATGCTGGCGGAAAAAGGCAACAGCCGTGCCGCGCTGGCATGCCGGCTGCTGGAGCGCTATGACAAGCTGCTGTCCACCATCCTGATCGGCAACAACATCGTGAACATTGCCATGGCATCCCTGGCCACGGCACTGTTCGTCAAAAGCTTCGGCGATGCCGGTGCTACGCTGTCCACCATCGTGGTAACGGTGGTGGTGCTGATCTTCGGCGAGATCTCCCCCAAGAGCATCGCCAAGGACTGCGCCGAGAACTGGGCCATGACAGCCGCACCGTTTCTGCGGTGCTTGATCTGGCTGCTGATGCCGCTGAACGCGCTGTTCTCCCTGTGGAAAAAGCTGCTGGCCAGGATGTTCCATCTGGATGGGGACAACAAAATGTCCCCGGAGGAGCTGCTGATGCTGGTGAACGAGGTGCAGCAGGAGGGCAGCATCGACAAGGACGAGGGCGACCTGCTGAAGAACGCCATCGGCTTTTCCGAGCAGGAGGCGCAGGACATCCTCATCCATCGGGTGGACCTGGCGGCACTGCCGGTGGACGCTACCAAGGAAGAGGTGGCGGACCTGTTCACCCAGACAAAGTATTCCCGGCTGCTGATCTATCGGGAGGACATCGACCATATTATCGGCACCATACACCAGAAGGACTTTTATGTGGGCTGCGGCGTGACGGACAAGCCGCTGGAAGAGATACTCTCCCCGGTCATGTTCGTGCTGGAAAACGAGCCAATCAGCCTGCTGCTGAAAAAATTGCAGCTGGCCAAGACCCAGGTGGCCGTGGTGGTGGATGAGTACGGCGGCACCTGCGGCATCGTGACCATGGAGGACATTCTGGAGGAGCTGGTGGGCGAGATCTGGGATGAGCATGACGAGGAGGAGGTCTTTATCCACAAGGTGGACAAGGACACCTATCTGGTGGACGCGGCCATGGACTTTGACGATTTTGCCGAGTTCTTCCATCTGAACGAGGAGACGGAGATGACGTCCGTCAGCGGCTGGGTGATGGAGCAGTGCGACCGGGTGCCGGAAGTAGGCGACCGGTTCAGCTGCCAGGATCTGGACGTGCTGGTGACGCGGGTGGACAACCACCGCACTTGCGAGATCAAGGTGGTCCGGCGGGAAGCGTCCGGCGGCGAGATCACCGACGAGACATAAGCAGAAGCACCCGGAGGCATAAGCCTCCGGGTGCTTATTTTTTCCTGTGAGGAACCTCCCCTAAGGTGAGTCCAATACTACCATACCACCATCCGCCCGCCAATGCAAGAAGAACTTTCGCTTCTGCAACAATTTCTCCCTAATTCTATATATTATATGATAATTCCGATGAAATATCTGCGTTTTGCACCGTTGACAGCGGAGGTATGGGGGTGTACCATCTGAACATATTTTTTACAGGGGAGATGGCGGGATGAAGTATATTTTTGTGACCGGCGGCGTGGTGTCCGGGCTGGGAAAGGGCATCTGCGCGGCATCGCTGGGCCGGCTGCTGAAGCAGTGCGGTCTGCGGGTGCGAAACCAGAAGTTCGATCCGTACCTGAATGTAGACCCGGGGACCATGAGCCCTTACCAGCACGGCGAGGTGTTCGTCACCGACGACGGCGCGGAGACGGATCTGGACCTGGGACACTATGAGCGCTTCGTGGATGAGGCGCTGACCGGCGACAGCTCCGTTTCCTCCGGAAAGATCTTCTGGTCGGTGCTGAACCGGGAACGGCAGGGCGGCTATCTGGGCGGCACGGTGCAGATCATCCCCCATGTGACCGACGAGATCAAGCGGCGGTTGTACGCCATGGATGACGGACAGACGGACGTGGTCATCGCGGAGATCGGCGGCACGGTGGGGGACATCGAGAGCCAGCCGTATCTGGAGGCCATCCGTCAGGTGGCGGCGGAGCAGGGACGGGAAAACGTGCTGTATATCCACGTGCCGCTGGTGGTCTCCATCCCCGGCAGCGGCGAGCTGAAGAGCAAGCCCACACAGCACTCCGTGAAGGAGCTGCTGAGCGTGGGAATCCAGCCAGATATCCTGGTGTGCCGCACCGACAGCCCGCTGCCGGAGGACATGCGGAAGAAGATCGCGCTGTTCTGCAATGTCAGTGAGGACTGCGTCATCCCCAACCTGACGGCGTCCACCCTGTATGAGGTGCCCCTGCTGCTGGAGCGGGAGGGGCTGTGCCGGGTGGTGTGCCGCATGCTGGGACTGGGCGCCGGCGAGCCGGATATGCGGCACTGGCAAGAGCTGGTGGCGCAGATACACGCGGCGGAGCAGCGTCATGTGACCATCGCGCTGGTGGGCAAATACACGGAGCTGCACGACGCCTATCTCAGCGTAGCGGAGTCGCTGTTCCACGCGGGGACCGCCTGCGGCGCACATGTGGACATCCAGTGGGTGGACTCACAGCACCTGACGGCGGAAAACCTCACGGAAACGCTCTGCGGGTGCAGCGGCATATTGGTGCCCGGCGGCTTCGGTGACCGGGGCATTGAGGGGATGATCCTGGCGGCGCAGTACGCGCGGGAGAAGGGTATCCCCTATCTGGGCATCTGCCTGGGGATGCAGATCGCGGTCATCGAATTTGCGCGGCACGCAGCCGGGTGGGCGGATGCCCACAGTGCAGAGTTCAGCGCCGTGACGGCACATCCGGTCATCGACCTGATGCCGGACCAGGTGGGCGTGACCGCCAAGGGCGGCACCATGCGGCTTGGCAAGTATCCCTGCGTGCTGGCGGAGGGAACAAAGGCCCGGGAGGCCTACGGCCAGCGGGAGATATGGGAACGCCACCGTCACCGGTATGAGTGCAGCAACGTGTTCCGGCCGGAGCTGGAGGCCGTGGGCCTGCGGGTGGCGGGTACGTCGCCGGATGGCCGTCTGGTGGAGATGGTGGAGATACCGGACCATCCGTGGTTCGTGGGCTGCCAGTTCCACCCGGAGTTCAAGAGCCGGCCGGACCGGCCCCACCCCCTGTTCCGCGGCTTTGTGGCCGCAGCACTGGCGCAGCAATAAGGAGGCACAAAAAGGCCCGCCCCTGCGGGGCGGGCCTTTGCGCTCAGCGCATCAGGGCTGCATGGCGGCAGCGGTGGCCGGGTCGAGATAGTACTTCCCGTCGCCGCCCCGGTAGTAGATATTCTGGATAAACCCGTGGAGGTCATACTCCACCTTGGTGTTGGGCTCGGCCGGTATGGTGTACATCTCCTCCGGGAAGATGTCCTCCCGGCTGTTGATCTCCTCCTCGGTCAGGTCGCCGCCGCTTTCCACAGTGCGGTTCAGGTGGGCGTCGTAGTACACCACGGAGTAGTCCTGCATCCACATGGGGATATAGACCACCTTCGTGCCGGTCTGCCCGTCCTCCTGCGTCTGGGAAATGCCCTCCACCGGCGGCACGTCGCCTTCATCGGTGGGCAGGGTCTGGATGCCGCAGGCGCTCAGAGTCAGCAGCGCCAGCAGGGACGCGATAACGGTGATTTTTTTCATGGTCTTAGCTCCTTTCGCTCTCATACATGCTCTCCGCCGTGGACACCAGCTCCTGCCGGGACTGACCGCCGATCAGCAGGAAGAAGCAGTTGGCCTGCTCATCCACCCACACCAGCGCCGCAGCGCCCTCCGGGATGGACACCTGATGGAAATGCACGGGGTCGCTTCCCCGATAGAACCACAGGCCGCAGCCGTGCTGCACCTGCGGAGAGGCGCCCTCCGCGGGCAGCATGCGGTATAGCCGGGCGGACAGGCCGTGTATGGTCACATTCTCCGTCTCATAGTCCTCCGGCTCGCCCGCCCCGCCCGTAGGACGCTGCCCCGTCTCCGTGGAGGAGAGGCCGCCGGTGCTGCTGCTTCGCAGCTCCACGCTGATAGGCTCGTCGCCGGTCATGGGCACGGCCTCAAACAGCAGATCGCCCTGTGAGGACGTCCAGCGCATGACCCGGATGCCGTTCTCCCTGCCGGTAAAGTCGCCCGACAGGACATAGCCCAGCGGGGCGGTGGGGGTGTAGTCCTGCACCGTGTCCCCGGCATCCGCCGGGGTGATGCGGTAGGCTGTCACCAGCTCCGTTATCTGCACGAACCAGCGGCTTACCGCCGCCCGCGCCACCGGACTGGCCGCCA
>ULRO01020842.1_pt1 | contig 12871 bp, 9 predicted proteins | sample 1955421 | NCBI WGS metagenome assembly ULRO01 (sample SAMEA4835682, study PRJEB28245) | human gut metagenome | biome: gut microbiome; material: fecal sample | place: Denmark | collected 2008 | reverse complement strand
GGAGCAGTTCTTCCATACAGCCGCCACAGCCAAGCTTCTCGCCAATATCATGGCACAAGGTGCGGATATAGGTTCCCTTACTGCAGGTCACTCTTATTTTCACCAGCGGAAGATGAAATTCCAGAGGCTCTATCTCGTAGAAACACACTGGCCTGGCTTTTCGCTCAACCGTTTTGCCCTCTCTAGCCAGCTCGTAAAGTTTCTTTCCATTTACCTTCAGAGCAGAATACATAGGCGGAACCTGAAGCTGCTCCCCTACAAAGCTTTTCAGTACCTTTCGCACTTCCTCCTCGGTCACATTCACCGGCTTCTCTTCCAGAACTGTTCCAGACATATCCTGGGTATCCGTGTCGATTCCCAGATGAAGCACTGCCTCATACGTTTTTTCCTTATCTGTAAGAAGATCCACCAGCTTGGTGCCCTTTCCAAGAGCTACCGGCAAAACACCGGTAGCATCCGGGTCAAGAGTACCTGTGTGCCCTATTTTTTTCATATGGAGAATTCCCCGAAGCTTGGCTACCACATCATGGGAGGTAAAGCCTTTTTCCTTGTGAATTACAATGATTCCCTGAAAATCTGCCATTACTTATCCTGTCCTAAAAGCTGTTTTTCGATCTGCTCTGAAATATTATTGATAACGTCGTACATGGAACCGGCCAGATCGCAGCCTGCTGCTTTCACATGTCCGCCTCCTCCGAAATAGGAAGCGATCTTGCTTACATCTACAGAACCGTTGGAACGGAGTGATACCTTGAATACCTGGCTTTCATGCTCGTAAATAAACATTGCCACTTCCACACCTTTCGTAAGACGGAGCTGGCTTACGATTCCATCCAGGTCTGACGGCTTTACCCCATAGAAATCCATGTCTCTCAGCTTCATGTAGCCAACGATACATTTGCCATCCAGAAGCATAATGCTCTCTGCCAGAACACGTCCCATGACCTGATTCTGAATGTAGCTTTTCTGATAGAAGGATTCGTCAATAATATTGGAAAAATCAACGCCTTTTTCCATCAGGTCACCTGCAATACGCATGGTGTCCGGAGATGTGGAGGAATACTGGAATACACCTGTATCGTGGATCATTCCGGTATAAATAGCAGTTGCAATATCCAGATTGATTTTTTCTTTGTCAAGAAGCTTATACAGAACCTCGCTGGCAGAGCTGATCTCACCATGTACGTGGTTCACATCTGCAAATCCCGGATTGCTCACATGATGGTCAATGCAGACGGTCTTTTTCGCAGAAGCGAAATAATCAGCCGCCACTGCCAGACGGTCAGGAGCGCTTACATCACAGGTTACAAAAAGATCATACTCTCTGGGCTCGCCTGCTTCATAATGCACCTCGTCCATGCATGCAATATGTCCGAATACCGGCTTCGGCTTCTCCAGATAGATATCTGCCTTGATTTCAGGATACCATTTCTTTATATACAGATAAAGTGCCATGCAGGAACCTACACAGTCACCATCCGGGCGAACATGTCCCCCAATTCCCATGGTCTTTACGCCATCCAGAATTTCTTCGATTCTCTCCATTCCCTTCACCTCGATTTTTACTCTTCGTCTTCAGTTTCTGCTGTATCCTGTTTTTCCCCGTCCTCACTCTCAGTGCCCTTCGAATGGTCGTGTTCGATCACGTCATCAATGAGTCTGGACATATTTACGCCATATTCAATGGACTCATCCAGAATGAAGCGGATTTCCGGCGTATTGCGAAGATTCAAGTTCTTCGCAAGCTGACGGCGGATATAGCCTTCTGCACTTTTCAGCCCTTTAATTGTGGACTGCTTGGATTCCTCGCTGCCAAGGACACTGATAAATGCCTTGCAGGTCTTAAGATCCGGTGCAACCTCCACAGCCATGACAGATGTCATGGGATGGATGCGGGGATCCTTGATCTCACCGCGGATAATGTTGCTCAGTTCTTTCTGAACTTCTGCATTGATCCTTGTATTTTTAATGCTGTTTTTTCTCATTTTTTGGTCTCCTATATGAGTGCAGGCTGTGGACAACGGAAAATTGGGGGCAATGAGCTTGCCCCCAACTGACACCTGCGATTACTACGCTCTAGCGCGGCACCTCAACCATAATATATGCTTCAACTTTATCTTCTTCTTTAACGTCATTGAAATCCTGGAATACAAGACCACACTCATAGCCCGCACGGACTTCTTTGACATCATCTTTAAATCTCTTAAGGGAAGCCAGCTCACCTTCATAGATCTGCTCCTCGTCTCTGGTGATGCGTACCTTGCATCCTCTCTGGAAGGTACCGTCAAGCACATAGCTTCCTGCGATAGTACCGATACCGGAAGCCTTGAACAGCTGACGAACCTCTGCATGACCGATTACCTTCTCCTCAAATACCGGATCCAGCATACCCTTCATGGCAGCTTCTACGTCCTCAATTGCCTGGTAGATAACACGGTACAGACGAAGGTCAACGCCTTCCTGCTCTGCCAGCTGTTTCGCTGTGGTATCAGGACGAACGTTAAATCCGATGATGATCGCATTTGATGTAGCAGCAAGGCTGACATCAGACTCATTGACAGCACCAACGCCGCCATGGATCACTCTTACAACAACCTCATCATTGGAAAGTTTTACAAGACTCTGTTTTACAGCCTCTACAGAACCCTGCACATCGGCTTTAACAATAATCGGGAGCTCCTTAAGGTCGCTTGCCTGAATCTGGTCAAACAGATTATCCAGGGAAAGTTTACCCTTAGTTTCCTCAAGAAGACGGTTCTTATTCTCGGAAACAAATGCTGCTGCAAAATTCTTAGCCTCTTTATCATTCTCAAAGGACATGAGAACCTCTCCGGCATTCGGAACATCGCCAAGACCAAGGATCTCTACAGGAGTAGACGGACCAGCCTGTTTTACACGGCGTCCCTTATCATCCATCATGGCACGTACTTTACCATTGCATGCTCCGGCTGCGATAAAATCTCCAACATGAAGAGTACCCTCCTGTACAAGGATCGTAGCAACCGGTCCTTTGCCTTTATCCAGCTGAGCCTCGATCACAAGACCTCTTGCTGCACGGTTCGGGTTTGCCTTCAGCTCAGAAACCTCTGCTGTTAAAAGGATCATTTCAAGAAGATCATCAATGCCCTCTCCTGTCTTGGCAGATACCGGAACGAACGGAGTTGTACCGCCCCAGTCCTCAGGAATCAGCTCATACTCGGAAAGCTCCTGTTTTACACGTTCAATGTTTGCACTTGGTTTATCGATCTTGTTGATGGCAACGATGATCTCAACACCAGCAGCCTTTGCATGGCTGATAGCTTCTACTGTCTGTGGCATAACACCATCATCAGCTGCAACTACAAGAACAGCGATATCTGTGGAGTTTGCTCCACGCATACGCATGGCAGTGAATGCCTCATGTCCCGGTGTATCAAGGAAAGTGATCTTCTGCCCGTTAATATCAACTACATAAGCACCGATATGCTGTGTGATTCCACCAGCCTCGCCTCTTGTTACGTTTGTCTTACGGATTGCATCCAGAAGAGAAGTTTTACCATGGTCAACGTGTCCCATTACACAGACTACCGGTGGTCTTGAAACCATTGTGGATTCGTCTTCCTCTTCCTCTTTCAGAAGCTCCTCAATTACATCTACTTTTTCTTCTTTTTCTGCAATAATGTCAAATCCAAGAGCAATCTCTTCTGCCTGCTCGAAATCGATCTCGTGGTTTACCGTTACCATCTGACCTTCCATGAACAGCTTCTTAACAATTGCAGATGGCTGCATCTTCATCGCTTCTGCAAGCTCGCGGATGGTAAGCTTCTCCGGAATTGTGATCTCCTTGATCTCCGGTTTCTTCTCTTCCTGTTTCTGCTGCGGAGCAGGTTTCTGAAGTGCTTTCGGGATTCTGGACATCTGGTTTCTGCCGCCCTGGTTTGGTCTGTGTCCGCCACCTGATGTCTTATCGAAATCTTTCTTTTTATTCTTGTTCTCTCTGTCACGCTCACGCTTGCTGTCCTTGGATGTCTTGGTCAGCTCTGGTGTAAAGATTGCGTCAGATCCGCCGCTTCTTCTTGCACCGCCGGAGCGCTGTCCACCCTGGTGGTTCTGTCCGCCAAAGCGTCCTTCACTACGGTTATCTCCGTCTTTTCCTCCGAAACGTCCCTGGCCGCCCTGTGGTCTTCCCTGGCCAAATCTGCTGCCATTTCCGTTTCCATTTCTATTGTCTCTGTTGTCACCGCCCTGACGGAATCCACGTCCGTTTCCATCGCCCTGGCGCGGTCCTCTGTTCTGGGAATCTCCCTGTCTTACAGGTCTTCCCTGACCATCATTATTTCTGTTTCCGCGGAATCCGCCCTGGCCACCATTGCCGCCCTGTGGTCTTCCCTGGCCGAATCTGCCTCCGTTTCCATTTCTGTCACCACGATTGTTATCCCCGCGATTATTGTCGCGGCCTTCGCCCTGACGGAAATTACGGTTGCCCTGGCTATTTCCCTGACGCTGCTGGCCGTCGTTTCTGTTCTGCTGTGCAGCTGGTCTCTGGGATTCTGTCCTTGGAGCTTCTGCTTTTGGTGCAGCCTGAACCGGTTTTGCAGGCTCTGTCTTCGGTGCACTTACCGGTGCGCTCTTTGGTGCTGTCTCAGCTTTTGGTGCTTCTGCCTTTGGTGTTTCTGTCTTAGGAGCCTCAGCCTTCGGTGCACTTACCGGCTTCGGTGCTTCTGTCTTAGGAGCTTCTGTCTTCGGTGCTGCCTTTACAGGTGCCTCCGCTTTCGCTGCCGGCTGTGCCTGTGCTGCAGGACGTGTGCCCTGTGGACGTGGTTTTCTCTCTCCAGCTGGTTTCTTTCTGTTCTTCCCGCCGTCACTTGCATTCTGTGCATGATATACGCGGATAATATTTTTTTTCTTCTTCGGTGCCTCTGCACCGTCGCCTTCTTTCTTTACTGACACTTTCTGCTCTTCTGTCTTAGGAGTCTCCAATGTTATTCCTTTCTCCTTTCCCGTATCTATAACTTTTTTCACTCTGTTTTTATTCTCTCTGTTTTGCTTATTTCTGTCTTTGGCAGGCTCATGTGAATTTATCACCATATGCCACTCTCCCTTCACCAGTACGAGTCAGGATACGCTTTTACAAGTTTTCCGCAACTCGTATTATCAAAAATCATTTCCCGGGAACATTTAAAAGCATTCCCCGGAACGCTTTTTCCTCTTTGGTTCAGGTCGTTTTCTCAGACAACAGTGGTATTCTCTAGAGCTCCTTCCCCTCATCCTGCAGCACCTTCCTGATAGCTTCTGCAAAATTCCAATCCTGTACAGCCAGGCTGGCACGGAATTCCTTGCCCATGGCATGCCCTAACGTTTCTTTATCTGAAAGGATATACAAGGGCACTTCGTAAAATTCACACATATTCCGGAATTTCTTCTTGGTGTTATCCGAAGAATCCCCGGCTACGATTGCCAGATATCCTTTGCCGGTCTTAATGGATTTCTCAGTGGAAAACTCTCCGCTGACTGTCTTTCCGGCCTTTGTTGCAAGTCCGATCAGGGACAGCGCTTTATTATTCTTCAATACTATCAAACTCCTTCTCAAGGCTATCATAAACCTCATCCGGGATAGCTGCTTTCAAAGAACGCTCCAGTCCGTGATTCTTTCTGGCTTTCTCCAGGCACTCACGGCTCTTGCAGATGTAAGCTCCGCGACCGTTTTTCCTGCCTGTAGCATCCAGAATGATCTCATCCTCTGCGGTTTTCAACACCCTGATCATTTCTTTTTTATTCTTCATTTCTCTGCAGCCAGTACACTGGCGCATGGGAATTTTATTCTTCGTTTTCATTCTCTACCGCATCCTCAGTCTCTTCAGACTCTTCACCGGCAGCTGTTTCTTCGCTATCCTGAGAAATTTCTTCTGTAGCGGACTCCTCAGACTCTTCGTACTCGTCATCCTCATAGTACTCATCGTCATCCTCGTCATAATCATAGAAGTCGCCGGACTCTCTTGCCTGGGTTTCACTCTTGATATCAATCTTAAATCCAGTCAGACGTGCTGCAAGACGTGCATTCTGTCCTTCTTTACCGATTGCAAGAGAAAGCTGGTAATCCGGAACCACAACAAGTGCAGTCTTCTCATCCGGATCTGCCATAACAGCGATTACCTTCGCCGGGCTTAATGCATTCTCGATCAGGATTGCAGGATTCTCATCCCAGTTGATGATATCAATCTTCTCACCGCGAAGCTCATTTACAATCGCACTTACACGGGCACCATTTACACCAACACATGCTCCAACCGGATCTACATCAGGATCGTTGCTCCATACTGCCAGCTTGGTACGGGAACCTGCCTCACGGGCAATGCTCTTGATTTCAACAGTTCCATCCTTCACCTCAGCAACCTCAGACTCAAAGAGGCGTTTTACAAGGCCAGGATGTGTTCTGGAAACAAGGATACGAGGTCCCTTCGGTGTATCCTTTACCTCAAGAATATACACTTTGATTCTCTCAGTAGGCTTGAAGGTCTCACCCTTCACCTGCTCGTTCTCAGCAAGGATCGCATCTGCCTTGCCAAGATTTACGCTTACATTATGTCCTACCACACGCTGTACAATGCCGGTAACAACTTCTTTCTCATTGCCGTGATACTGGTCAAACAGAACTTTTCGCTCTTCCTCACGGATTTTCTGAAGGATTACGTTCTTTGCATTCTGTGTTGCAATACGGCCAAATTTGTCAGAGTGAACCGGTACCTTCAGGATATCGCCAACCTCTGCATTGGTATTCTGCTTCTGTGCTTCTACAAGAGAAACCTCCTCAGCAGGATCTTCTACGTATTCTACAACCCTGCGGTCTGCATATACACTGAAATCGCCTGTTTCTCTGTTAATGGTAACATGTACATTGTCAGCTTTTCCAAAATGATTCTTGTATGCCTGGATCAGGGACTGCTCAATGGCATCCAGCAAAGTTTCCTTGCTGATATTTTTCTCGCGTTCCAGTTCGTCCAGAGCACCCATTAACTCCTTGTTCATTTTTCTTATTTCCTCCTTTTTGCTTTCCAGCATAATCGCTTATTTCTTAAATCGGACATGTCGCCGACTGGCAGCATCTTCCTATATGAAAGTCAGCTGTTCCGCGCCTGTGGTACTCCCACAGCTACCGGTCCGGACTTTCATGGTAACTTAAAAATCAATCGCCAGACGCACCAGTGCAATGTCTTTCTTATCGAAAGTGCGAGGAGTTCCCTCCTCATCAATGGTCACACTGTTATTATCATATGCTGTCAGTTCACCACAAAATTCTTTCTGTTTCTCGATTGGCCGGTAGGTTCTGATTTCTACCAGTTTGCCAATGCTTCTGGCAAAATCTTTTTCTTTCTTCAGAGGTCTGTCAAGTCCCGGAGAACTGATCTCCATGATGTAGCTGTCCTCGATGAAATCATCTTCGTCAAGCCTGTCGCTGAAAGCCCTGCTTACTGTCTCGCAGTCATTCACTGTGATTCCGCCTGGTTTGTCAATGTAGCCGCGAAGATACCAGTTTCCTGCTTCCTTGACATATTCCACATCTACCAGTTCGAATCCATTGCTTTCTACGATCGGAGATAACAATGCTTCTGCTTTCTGTTCATACTCTTCTTTTCTGCTCATTTTTCCCACCTGCCTCTCTATCCTTATCAGCAAAAAGAGTGGGCTCACGCCCACTCCTTTGTCAACAAGTTCTGATTTCTTGTATCATTCTAACACCTTTAAATCCAAATTGCAAGGGCTTTTTCTTATAAATGCCCATTTTACAAGGTTTTAACCCATTTTAACAGTATTGTTAAGCTTGTTTCACCAGCAACAGCTTTTACTTTCGGCTCTTTTGAGCTTCTGCTGTACAACCTGTATAACAGCCTTTTCTTCATAATCTGCTGCTTAAATTCTGGGTTTCATACCCTTGGTATCACGTTTGGCCAGCTTTACCTTGTTCAATGCATACGGCTTGTCGTGATACTGGATGGTGTACTCCTGTCTCGGTTCCACCAGATAGGCATGTTCAAGAACATCCCCATCCCCCAGCTTCATTCCTCTTACACCAACAGAGGTCTTCTTCATAGTAGAAACATCGGTTTTCAGAATACGGAGGAAATAGCCATTCTGACTCTGGAATACCACCTGTTCCATTTCATCTGCCGGGCCCACAAAGATCAGCTGATCCTCTTCTCCAAGTTTGGTAGATGCAATCGTTCTCTTTGCCACATCGAATTCCTCACCTGCGACAAGCTTGCACATGGAGGTCTTAGTCACGAACAACAGAGTGGATAATTTCACCTGTCCTACAGGTGCCACATAAAGGATCTGTTCCTGGCTGCTGTCGTAGTTACTCAGGTTATCAGCCGGAGTTCCCTTGTCACGGAAACGCACCAGCGGAATGTCTGCCACTTTGATGGAATGCATGCGTCCCATATCTGTGAAAATGCAGATCTTGTCTGTATTCATGCAGGTAAAAATAAATTTATTCTCTGCATGGGCAGCCTCTTTGTTTCTCTCATAAGCATTCTTATCAATAAGGCGCATATAGCCGAAGCGGTCCATAAGGAAGCAGACCTCTGTCTCTTCCATCTTCTTTTCTTCGTAAACTGCCTCTTCTGCGTTCTCGATCACAGTTCTTCTCTTGGTGCTGTATTCTTTTTTGATTCCGTCAAGTTCTTCAATAATTACTTCACACATGGAATCATAGTTGTTCAGAATATCTTCATAAGAAGCAATATTTTTCATAGTCTGGTCATACTCTGCCTGAAGTGCCTCAATTTCCAGTCCGATCAGACGGTATAGACGCATTTCCAGAATGGCTGTAGCCTGATTCTCCGTAAATTTCAGATTCTTTGCAGCTTTCTCACTGGCTTTTGACTTGAATCGGATTCCCTCTGTGATACCCTCTACCAGACACCTTTTAACCTGGTCACGGCTCTTGCTGCCTCGAAGGATCTCAATGATCAGATCAATTACATCACAGGCTTTGATAAGGCCTTCCTGGATTTCCTTTTTCTCAAGCTCTTTTCCCAGAAGAGTCTTGTACTTGCGGGTAGTCACCTCGAACACAAAATCCACATGATGCTCTATCACCTGCTTCAGGCTTAAGGTTTCCGGACGTCCGTCTGCAACAGCCAGCATATTGACTCCGAAGGTGTCTTCCAGTCTGGTTTTCTTGTAGAGCATGTTGGTGAGATTTTCTACATCTGCATCCTTTTTCAGTTCCAGTACAATACGGATTCCTTCCTTGGAGGACTGGTTGGAAATATCCACAATATCTGTGGTTTTCTTGGTTTCTACAAGGGAGGCTACGTCGTTAAGGAATTTTCCAATATTGGCACCGATCATGGTGTACGGAATCTCGGTGATCACCAGCTGCTGGCGACCGCCTTTTACTTTTTCCACTTCCACTTTACCGCGGAGACGGAGCTTGCCGCTTCCGGTCTCATAAATATTCAGAAGATCATCTTTATTTACAACCAGACCGCCTGTAGGGAAATCCGGTCCTTTCAGATAACGCATCAGGCCTTTCACACTGATGTCGTTGTTCTTTATATAAGCCTTCACTGCATCCACAACCTCCCCAAGGTTATGAGGCGGAATGCTGGTGGCCATACCTACGGCGATACCATCTGCACCGTTTACCAGAAGGTTGGGAATCTTCACCGGAAGCACCTGAGGCTCCTTCTCTGTCTCGTCGAAGTTTGGCATAAAGTCCACTACATTTTTGTCAAGGTCTGCCAGAAAAACCTCCTGGGTCAGTTTCTCCAGTCTTGCCTCTGTATATCGCATGGCAGCGGCACCGTCTCCCTCAATGGAGCCGAAGTTTCCATGACCGTCTACCAGGATTTTGCCCTTCTTGAAATCCTGCGCCATTACAACCAGTGCTTCATAAATAGAGCTGTCCCCGTGAGGGTGATATTTACCCATGGTATCTCCAACGATACGGGCGCACTTACGATATGGACGGTCGTAACGGATCCCAAGCTCGTACATATCATACAGGGTTCTTCGCTGTACCGGCTTCAGACCATCGCGGACATCCGGAAGTGCCCTGGAAATGATAACGCTCATGGCATAATCTATATAGGATTTTTGCATCACGTCCGCATAGTCCGTGGCAATTACATTCTCCTGCTTTGTTTCCATAATCTGTTTTCCTTTCAAACACACTCTGGAGCCTGTTTAAAAAATCATTCCTGCAATCTCCCACAAATTGTGACGCACATCTTGCAGAAAGCATTTTTCAAACACACTCCAAGCTAAAATCTGAGGTTCTCCTCTTGCAAAATACTCTTCTATATTACGTTCAGACCATATTCTGCTTTTTCGTCCGAAAAATTCTGCTCTTTCGGATTTCAGCCTTCTTAAATATCCAGTTCTGCATCAGTTGCATGCTCGTAAATAAATGCCTTTCTTGGCGGCACATCGCTTCCCATCAGGATTTCCGTCACGCTGGAAGCCATACGGGCATCCTCAATTTCCACTCGCTTCATTCTCCGGGTTTCCGGATTTAAGGTTGTCTCCCAAAGCTGCTGGGCATCCATCTCTCCAAGACCTTTGTATCTCTGGAGGGTAAAGCTTCCCGGCTTGTGACTGCGGCGGTATTTTTCCAGTGCCTTATCATCATACAGGTACTCTTCGGCACCCTTCTTCGGCATTACTTTGTAAAGAGGGGGCATGGCAATATAAACATGTCCCTCATAGATCAGTTCCGGCATAAAACGATAGAATAAAGTAAGTAAAAGTGTGGAAATATGAGCACCATCCACATCCGCATCGGCCATAATCACGATCTTGTCATAACGAAGTTTGGTGATATCAAAGTCGTTTCCATAGCCTTCGGAAAATCCGCATCCAAATGCATTGATCATAGTCTTGATTTCTGCGTTTGCAAGCACCTTGTCAATGGTGGCTTTCTCCACATTCAGGATCTTACCGCGGATCGGAAGGATTGCCTGATAATTACGATCTCTGGCAGTCTTTGCAGAGCCGCCAGCGGAATCTCCCTCTACGATAAAGATTTCACAAAGTGAAGGATCTTTTTTCTCGCAGTTGGCAAGCTTTCCATTGGAATCGAAGGAATATTTCTGCTTGGTGAGAAGGTTTGTCTTGGCACGCTCCTCTGTCTTACGGATTTTGGCAGCTTTTTCCGCACAGGACAAAATGGTCTTCAAGGTTTCCAGGTTTCGGTCAAAATAGAGTACCAGCTGCTCAGACATTACTTTTCCCGTGGCACGGGCTGCATCCTGATTGTCCAGCTTCGTCTTAGTCTGCCCCTCAAAGCGTGGCTCCGGGTGCTTGATGGAAACAACTGCTGTCATTCCATTACGGATATCTGCTCCTGTGAAATTAGCATCTTTTTCCTTCAGAATACCGATCTCACGAGCGTAAGTATTCATCACCGTTGTAAAGGTTGTTTTAAATCCGGTAAGATGAGTGCCGCCTTCTGCATTGTAAATATTATTGCAGAAGCCAAGTACGTTCTCACGAAATTCGTTGGTGTACTGAAATGCTGCTTCTACCTGGATTCCATCGGCTTCTCCTTTCAGATAAATCGGTTCGTGGAGAGCTTCGGAATTGTGATTCAGGTCTTTGATGTATCCCACGATTCCATCTGGCTCATGATAAGTGATATCTTCAGGAGTATCGCCACGAAGATCCATGAAATGAATGGTAAGGTTGGGATTCAGGTATGCAGTCTCATGGAGACGGCTCTTTACTTCTGTGGATGAAAATCTTGTTTTCTCAAAAATCTCCGGGTCCGGAAGAAAATTGACGCAGGTTCCGGTCTGTCTGGTCTTGCCAAGTCTGGGGAGAAGTCCCTCTTCCAGTTCAATCGTGGGAATACCTCTCTCATAATGATCGTGATGTACAAATCCGTCACGGCTGATCTTAATATCCAGATATGTGGACAGGGCATTTACAACGGAAGAACCAACGCCATGAAGTCCACCGCTTGTCTTATAAGCAGAGTTGTCAAATTTACCGCCTGCATGGAGGGTGGTAAATACAAGACGCTCTGCAGATACCCCTTTCGCATGCATATCTACCGGAATTCCTCGTCCATTATCAGTGACCGTACAGGAGCCGTCTTTCTCCAGTGTTACTTCAATTTCAGAACAGTAACCGGCCAGATGTTCATCTACCGCATTGTCCACGATCTCATAGATCAGGTGGTTCAGACCTTTTCTGGATACGCTTCCGATGTACATTCCCGGACGTTTCCGAACAGCTTCCAATCCTTCCAGGACAGAAATACTACCCGCGTCGTAAGTGTCTTTCTTTGCCATGGTGTTAATTCCTTTCTTACTATCATCAGACTCTGCTGTCCCATATTATTGCATCCAGTGTACTGACAGGATTGTTCGAGAAATCAACTTGTAAGTGCGCAAAACAACTGCTCATTTCATTTACAATTCTACATTTCATGATGCACTGTCTGGGCTTCAGCATTTATTCCAATGGTTGTGAAAAGCGGACAGTATGTCCGCTTTCTTTCCATTCTTATCTTCTGTTCAAACATTCGTTCTATATCATACCCCAGTTTATGGTATTTTTGCAAGTAAAATTTGGGTTTTCTATTTTGTTCAAAATTTTTTTGACACCGTAAACCCGCTTATTTCCTGGCTTTTTTCGGAGTTTTTCAATTTTTCGCAAAAAAAAATAAAAAAAGTGCTTGCATTCTCCTGCAAAGTAAGATATACTAAGCGAGTCGGTTGACAAGGCCAGTTGGTCAAGGGGTTAAGACGTCGCCCTCTCACGGCGAAAACACGAGTTCGATTCTCGTACTGGCTGCTTTATTTTCCGACAAATTGAATACATATGTTAAGCGAACCGCTTACATGGCCAGTTGGTCAAGGGGTTAAGACGTCGCCCTCTCACG
>ULRO01024813.1_pt1 | contig 12892 bp, 9 predicted proteins | sample 1955421 | NCBI WGS metagenome assembly ULRO01 (sample SAMEA4835682, study PRJEB28245) | human gut metagenome | biome: gut microbiome; material: fecal sample | place: Denmark | collected 2008 | reverse complement strand
TGTCCGCAGGACGGAGGGGTTAAAAATACCCACAGCAAAGGGAACGAATTAAAGTATCACCCTCCTCCCCTGCCGTCCCGTAGCATTACGGGGTGTTTTGCAATGCAAAATATAGGGGAGGTGGCACGTAGTGACGGAGGGGTTAAGAACCGTAGATGAAATAAACAAGAATGCCCGGCACAAAAGCGACCTTATTGAAAGTCTGTCGACGACTATAAAAAGGAACGACTGTCAACCGATACGATGATCCACCTCTTTGGTGTAAGTCTCTTTGGCTGTATGCCTGCCCACAATCTGCACCTCATGGCTAAGGACCTCTTCTTTCATCTCTTCCTTGCCATGCCCGCAAGCCGGGCACACGAAATGATTGGTAATCCTCCTCACCATCGATGTTTCCACATAATCCTCATACGTCACGAGATCGGTGAAACGTCCCACTCGATAGGACTGTATACGGTATGAATTCTCCCCATATCCGGACTCTATTTTCCGATGTTTCCAACCACCGATATAATTCTTTTCATTGCGCCGTCCTATTTCTCGGGAGCCTCGCTTTACACGCTCGAAAGGCAGACCTTTTTGCCGATTCTTAAACTCATGATTCATAAGTTTCTTGCAATGTGGACAACGCAAGCCGCCATAAAGCGTCCAAAAAAACAATGCCCCCAATAACACGATGACCACGGTAGCCGGAACCACCGACCACCATATTACCCCTTGTACCAACAATAAGGCACACCACACCGCAGGACCGGCTATCAACAACACACCCAGCAGACCATTAACCGCCCAGTTAGGAACCCAAACGAGCGGAAGCCTTGTCCAAAGAAGGATAACCAGCAAAAACATAGGGATATACCCTATCAAGCAAGTCCACAAGATATTGGTCACGACACTGTCGAATGGCGAAAAAGAGTGGAATTCACGAGTAGAGATCAACGGCGATGCATAATCGACCAGCCGGCCGAGCAATACTCCGGCCGCTCTTTTATTGCGCCAATGTTCGAGAGAATAGTCATCGACCGTACCATCGGGATTAAAAGTAACGACAGGACGCAACTCCCTCCCGATCGAATCCACGACATAAAATCCAAACTCACCGACCATCTTCCGCCCTTGCGGTTTCAAATATTCGGCATGGATATAATCGTTCTGCAACGACTCCAAAGTAGAAGTAGTATCGGCCATCAAAACCTCGAATTTTTCTTGGGTAATGAAATAAGAACTCAAAGTCCGACGCTTCGGAAGCGAAAGGCTCGGCACTTGGTCTCCTACGATATCTGCTGCAATAAATCCCCTACGACGCCCGTCGAGAGTCTCCGCCCAAAAGTTACGCCCCTGACGGGCAAGCAACCGCAACGATTTCCCCTTGCCTATCCTCACACTATCAAGGTTGGTGCCTACATATCCCGTTTTAAGATAACCGGTATGAGCGACAGCTACCTCCTTGCCATCGGGAAAAGATTCGTCTCCGCTCAAAGCCAAAGCGACAAGCACCCCGGTCACCGCCAACCCTAAAATTGCCTGCCACCATACCGGCAAATTGAAAACAAGCCGAAACGGCCAAATTAAAAAATCTTTTAATGAGTTTAACCGTGGTAATTGCATAATACGATAATAAATGAAATACGATCTTACTTTTAGAATTGAAATGCGGGGAACTCTTATAGATTAAATTTGTATAAAATTAAAAATAAAAACAATGTCAAAGCATGCAATAGGTAAAAAATTCCATTCACAAAATAAATTTATTGATACGGCTCTATTTCCCGAGGCACAACGCAATGGAACAAAAAAACTATATTATTCACCTCCCCTGCCCTGTCCCGCAGCATTACAGAGTATTTTCACAAGGGAATATAGGGGGAGTACCCATAGGGCGAGGGTGGAGGTAAATTTTCAAAAGAAACTGAGAAACAACATCTTTTCAAGCCGAACTAAAAAAGCCCCGATACTTCGTTCGGTATCGGGGCCACAATTTTTATCAAGATTCCAAGTTATTTCACTTCCGAACCGGGAGCGATTTCATCGGTCGCCGGGGAGATGACAATCAAACGCCCGTCGGCATCCTCGGCCGAAAGAATCATACCCTGCGACTCGATACCCTTCAATTTGCGAGGTTCGAGATTAGCCACGAAGCACACATTCTTACCCACCAAATCTTCGGGAGCATAATGCTTGGCGATACCCGATACGATCGTGCGACCGCCCAAACCATCGTCGATACGGAATTGCAGCAACTTGTCGGCTTTGGGCACTTTCTGGCATTCCAGCACTTTACCCACCCGAATATCCAATTTCATGAAATCGTCGAAAGCGATATTCTCCCGTATCGGCGCAGCCTTGTGATTCTTCAATTCATTGGCCTTCTTCGTCTCCAACAACTTGTTCACCTGTGCCTCGATCACGCTGTCTTCTATCTTCTCGAACAGCAACTCGGCCTTACCCAACTCGGCTCCGGCAGGCAAAATATCGGTACGTCCCAGCATATTCCAGTCACAATGTCCCAAATGCAACATTCCCCGCAGCTTCTCGGCAGAGAAAGGTAGGAATGGTTCGAAAGCGATAGCCAGATTGGCCGTAATCTGCAACGAAAGGTTCAATATCGTCGCCACCCTGTCCATATCGGTTTTCGCCAGCTTCCACGGTTCGGTATCGGCAAGATACTTGTTCCCGATACGAGCCAGATTCATCGCCTCCTTCAAGGCATCGCGAAAACGGTAATGGTCGAGGTAATTCTCCACATCGGCTTTCACATCGGCAAACTCCTTCAATGTTTCCCGGTCATAGTCGGTCAATTCACCCGCAGCCGGTACTTTCCCGTCGAAATATTTATGAGTCAGCACCAAAGCTCGATTCACGAAATTGCCGAGAATAGCCACCAATTCATTATTATTACGCGCTTGGAAATCTTTCCAAGTGAAATCGTTGTCTTTCGTCTCGGGAGCGTTGGCCGTGAGCACATAACGCAATACGTCCTGTTTGCCGGGGAACTCTTCGAGATACTCGTGTAACCATACCGCCCAGTTTCTCGAAGTGGAAATCTTGTCACCTTCCAAATTCAAGAACTCATTGGCCGGCACATTATCCGGCAAAATATAACTCCCCTCGGCTTTCAGCATCGCAGGGAAAACAATGCAGTGGAATACGATGTTGTCCTTGCCGATAAAGTGAACCATCTTCGTATCCTTGTCTTTCCAATACAGTTCCCATTTGTCGGGAAGCAACTCTTTGGTATTCGAGATATACCCGATAGGAGCATCGAACCACACATACAACACCTTACCTTCGGCGCCTTCCACCGGTACGGGAACCCCCCAATCGAGGTCACGGCTCACCGCGCGAGGTTGTAACCCCATGTCGAGCCACGATTTGCATTGTCCATACACATTCGGTTTCCATTCCTTATGCTCTTCCAAAATCCATTGGCGCAAGAACGGTTCCCACTTGTCGAGAGGCAGATACCAGTGCTTTGTCTCCCGCAAAACAGGCTGATTTCCCGTAATGGCCGATTTGGGATTAATCAAATCGGTCGCATTCAACGATGTGCCGCAAGCCTCGCATTGGTCGCCATAGGCATGTTCGTTGCCACAGTGCGGACAAGTCCCGGTAATATACCGGTCTGCGAGGAACTGGTTAGCCTCCTCGTCGTAATATTGCATCGAGGTTTTCTCGATAAATTCGCCTTTATCGTACAACTTCCGAAAGAAATCGGATGCCATTTCACTATGAATCTTGGAAGTCGTGCGAGAGTAAATATCGAAAGAGATTCCGAACTCCTCGAACGATTTTTTAATAATATTGTGATAACGGTCTACGATATCCTGCGGGGTCACTCCTTCGGCCTTCGCCTTAATCGTGATAGGCACGCCATGCTCGTCGCTACCGCCGATCATGATCACATCTTCGCCTTTCAACCGCAGATACCGGGTATAAATATCTGCCGGGACATATACTCCCGCCAAATGACCTATATGCACAGGGCCGTTAGCATAAGGCAAAGCGGTGGTAACCAATGTACGTTTGAAATTCTTCTCCATATATCGTATTATTTTCTATCGAATCACTTGGATTAAAGAGGCTCTGCACCGATCGAGACCGGTCTACCGCAACCTCTGGAATACAACTCATTTTTTTTCAGAGTGCAAAGATAGTGCAAGCCGAGAGTAGAAACAAATTTACTTGGTTATACCGAGGTGCAATCTATATTCGCATACTGCAAAGATACAAATTTCCCACCGAACGGAATGCCTCGAATTATATTTTTACGGTATAGACTCATGAAACTTGCCCACAAGACAACTTCTCGGGATAGTTTAAAGACCTATTCATTCAACCCCTCCGTCTCTACGTGCCACCTCCCCTATATTTTGCTGTGCAAAACACCCCGCAATGCTACGGAGCACGGCGAGGGAGGAGTTTAAAGATGTTCGAAATGCATTTTAGCCCTCTCCCCCTGTGTTGCCATAAGGGAATATAGGGGGAGTGTCCGCAGGACGAGGGGGTTAACCCTTACAGTCAAAAATTTTATGCCATCTTTTTCACGCCCTCTCCTCAGGAACTACCGTTTCTTCGGTCTCTTCCCTATATTGTTTACACAACTCCCCGCAATGCCACTGGACACGGCAGGGGAGAAGGACAAATACGATCCATCTCATTCGATAAATAATGAGATAGAAGGGCATTAAATCTCTTTTCCTGTGTTTTGCACAGCAAAATATAGGGGAGGTGGCACACAGTGACAGACAGAGGGGTTAAATGTAGGCAAAGAGGATTACAGATTTTAAACATACCGTCTACTCCCGTCCCGAAAAACGAGCGAAAGCGAACCGCACGGCAAACCACAAATGACGCAAGAACGTCGGTAAAGTCCCGTAATATCGGCACATAATCTCGTATCTCTCCTGCAACGAAGCCTTTCGGTTGGCGGTAGTGACCCCCTCATTCAAATAATCGATAAGCACCTCGTGCGTATGAGTTATCGTTCTCGCCATTTGCATGCACCGGATACACCAGTCGAAGTCGGCGGAGAAACTATACCGCAAATCATATTCCGGCGCAATCTCCCGGCGAACGATAAACGCCTGATGGCACACCAGCATCCCCATGCGAAAACTCTTCACCGATAACCTTTCGGGAGCCTGTAACCTCCGCATGGATATAAAACGTCTTTCCGAATCGACCAATGCCGTCTCTCCATAGACAATATCGGGGTCGTTTTTTTCGATGGAATCGGCGATTTTCTGCAATGTATCAGGCTCGTGAAACGCATCGCCGGCATTCAGAAAAACGAGATAACACCCTCGTGCTTTACGCAAACCCTTGTTCATGGCATCGTATAAACCCTTGTCGGGTTCGCTCGTCACCGACGAGACCGCTGCCGAGTGCTGCGCAATCGCAACCGTACCGTCGGTCGATGCACCGTCCACGATCAAATACTCATAGTCGGTAAACGTCTGTCGTTCCACACTTTTCAACGTAGCCGGCAAAGTCCCGGCAGCGTTAAACGTAATCGTAATAATCGAAAAAAGCGGCCGTCCCATTACAATCCGTTTTTCATGAACAATCCGATATCCGAGAAACTTCCGCCTTCTTTCCGAAGTTCGTCGAACGGACGTTCCCACCATCGCGAAGCCAACAGATAAGCAATCTGCTCATCGTCGAACCGTTTCCTGATTTCCCGGGCAGGTACACCGCCCACAATCGCATAAGGAGCCACATCGCTCACCACCACGGCTCCGGTAGCAATCACCGCCCCCGTACCGATTCGAATCCCCGACATCAACGACACGTTGTTCCCAATCCACACATCGGCTCCCACCTCTACGCTCACTCGTCGTTCCCGATCGAGATACCGGCAGTCCTCATACCGCTTTTCCCGGACAAACGAAAACCCCGGTTGCCCGTTGGGAGAGAAAAAAGCCGGGTGAGTAGATACGAAGGTGCGGGTCGGATGCTGTCCGTTGACGATACGGACATTCCGACCGATCGAACAAAACGCACCGACCTCTGCATCGGTGAAATTGCTCCCTCGGCAAATATAAGTGCCCCGGCCGATACGGGCGCCGGCCAACAAAACATTGTCCTGTATGGTATTATATCCGGCCAATCGGGTACGACCGTCGATATAAGCCTTGTACGAAACCCTCGAATGACGAGCCAGTCGATAATAAAACTGCATGAAAAACATAACGATACGACTGGCTAAACGAGTCAAATCCCTCATAATCTATCTCTTTTTACGATTGAATACACGAATCCACAGATTCCCGATGAATACTTTCAATTTATGCCTGTACGAATAATTATAACGATAGGTTCGGGAATAGACTTTTCGGGCGAGCAAGTTCTCTTTTACCGGTGAAATGGGAACTACCGCTATCGGATTCATCGACAAAGTCTGCGTGCAAAGCTGCATAGTATTGCAATGCGTTCCGCTTCCGTCGAATCCCGCATTATCGACCAACGAACGGCCCGTGCCCAACATCAGCTTGTCACACAGAAACAGCGATGCATACCACCGTATGAACCACGAGTTATTCCGACCCTCGATTTGGTCGCGCAACATCTGGGTAAAGTGGAAACCTCCGTCCAAATCGAATTGCCTGCACAAATCCCGTCGTTCGATTTCCTGCAACGATTTTCTACCGTTTGGCTCGAAATATTGCCATGCACGGCTCCAAGTTCCCCACCCCCAACTGTTACACCAGCGTATCAAAAACGTATCGGGCAACTCTCCTTTATGGTCGAGCATGTGGCAAGTCACATGGCAAACCTCCTCCGTATCTTTATAAACTTCCAGTGCCTCGTTCATAAAACGCAGAAAATAAGGAGAAACGATCAAATCGTCTTCCAAGACGATCACCCGGTCGTGCGTCTCCAAAACCGAAGTCACCCCCGCAATCACATTGGCTGCCAGCCCCTTGTTCTCCGGTCGCTCCACGACATTCAACCGTTTGAATTTCCACGGTTCGGCAATCACCCGACGCACGGCGGCCACCGCCTCCTCGCTGCCCTGTTTCGCGCCGTCGGCGAAAACATACAATTCGCTTTCCGCCGCCAGCTCGTTCCGCTCCAAATATTCCAGACAAGCGCGCGTATGTTCAGGACGATTATAAACGAATAAAACAATCGGGGCTAACTCCATATCGGTTTAATTTTTGAATGAACATTTTCCAAAAACACAGGTCTTCCCTGTTTGCAAAATCGCTTGATTTCTGCAATAGAAGGGTATCGACACAAAAGCCGGACACTTGTGCCTGTATAAAAACAAAATTCTTTGAATCTTCCCCGCAATAAAGCGAGCACGCCCGGCTTCAAAGGAGCTAATACCCCCCCCCACAGACACTTAGCCATTCCCGAATTTAAATCCGAAACAACCGACAAATAATAAACCCTATCCAATTTCATTTGTGTCTGGCGGGTAATCGGTCGATTTTGCCGGTCATGACACCCCGAAGTCAACGGAGTGTATCCCACCCGATAACCATAGAATCGCATTCGGTGAATATAGTCCACATCTTCGCCATAATGAAAAAACAACGGCGAAAAACCTCCCACCTTTTTCAACGCCGACACCGGGATAAACCAGAAAGCCGCATTAACGAAAGCTGCTTCGACGATATCCGATTTTTTCGATGAAACCGCCGATGCTCCCCCTACATACTTGGCGAACGAACCGTCGAGATGCTCCCCCTTCCCGTCAAGATGCACCGGCGAAAGCACTCCGTAATCGGGATATTTTTCTGCCAACCCCACCAAAGTCCCCACCGTATTCGCCTCTATCCACGCATCCTGATTCACGAGAAACACATAATCGTAATCCTCCTCCAACGCCATTCTCATGCCGATGTTATTCGCTTGCCCGAATCCGAGATTTTTCCTACTCCGCACAAGACGAATCCATCGATACCTCTCGGCGATGATCGACACCGTCCGGTCGGTCGAAGCATTATCGATTACCACAAGATCCGAGGGGTAATCCGAATCCCGAATACTACTCAGACATCGTTCGATCCACGGCTCGAAATTATACGAAACGATCACCGTCAAGACCCTCGGTCGAGCAACTGCTACCTCGTTCACGCTTCACCTCCTCTCTTCACACGACTCTTCAACATCGACAGCATCTCCTGCAACATCTCCAATTTCAACATGTATGCTCCGCCCAAATACAAAACGACATAAACGACCGGGACAAGACACAACCGCCACAAATCGCTCGGCAAAAGCAGATAAACGCCGCACGAGAGTATCGCCGACGCCAACGCCAAGATAAAATACGGAAAAATATCTTTCACATACTCCCCGAAACCGTATCCGAGAAAGCGACGGGCAAAAAAGATCGAAGCCGCCAGAGACAACACCGAATAAGAAATCCACCACCCTATCAGCCACAAAATGCCCGAAGAATAAAACAAAGCGATACCCGCAAACAAATAAATCTTTTTCCCGATTTCCAGTTGTAAATTCAGCCGGGAATAGCCCAGACTATTGAACAAATCGAAAAACAAAATAATAAACGGAGAGCATATTCCCGAAAAACAAAGCAAGCGGAAATACGGCACGGACGGAACCCATTGCTCTTTCAACATGATCGATATGAGCGGATACGAAACGACGACCATCAACAGCATGATAGGAAAAATGAAAAATGCGATGGCCCGTACATTCTTCCGGCAAATCCGTTTCAACCGTTGCAAATCGTCTTGCACCTTCGAGAAAACAGGGAAAGCGACCGAACGGAATATATTGCTGATAAGCGAAGAAGCTATATCCTGATACTTGTCGGCCTGAGTATAGTAGCCGGTCTGCGTCATGCCATAAAACTTACCGATGATAATGGGATATATCTTGTTAAACACATTGTTGATAATACCCGAAACGACCAAGTTGGAACTATATCCGAAAAACTCCCGCAACGAAGCCATGCGAAATATCCATCGGGGACGCCAGTCGTTAAACACCCAGAAAAAAACAGCCCTGAAAAACGAGAGTCCGAGTGTCTGAGCCACCAACGACCAGACTCCCATACCGCCGTAAGCCATCGCAATGGCAACGACCGAAGCGATACCCAACGACCACAAATTGACACGAGCGCTTACAGAGAGCTTGAAATGCTTCAACAACAAAGTCTGCTGTATAAGGGAAAGTGCATTCAACGGAATCACGAGAAACAAAATCCGGCAGATATATATCAAATCAGGGACTTTAAAAAACACTGCAATATAAGGAGCTGCTGCATACAACAAACCATACAGCACGCAACTGATTGCCACATTCACATAAAACACCGTGCTGTAATCGGCCTGAGTAGCCTCCTTTTTCCGAATCAAAGCCGAAGAAAAACCGCTGTCGATCAATATCCCCGACAAGGCGATAAATATCGTGAGAACCCCCACCTTGCCATAATCCTCAGGAGAAAGTTGACGAGCGAGAATAATACCGGCGACAAGATAGAACAACTGCTGTCCCAACTTGTCGGCCGTGCTCCACACGAGCGCTTTCGTCGTCTTTCTCTTCAAATTCTCCTCCATCAGCTAAATGAAAGTCGATAACCTTCTGCTCCACAAAGATAGTGAAAGGTGAGTGCAGAGACAAACGAAAACCTTGTTTCCGATTTGACTATGCCGAACCGCAGCCTATCTTCGTACTCACAAAGATAGCGAAAGGTGAGTGCAGAGGCAAACGGAAATCCCGTTTCCGATTTGACTATACTGAACTGCAATCCTATCTTCACATGTACAAAGATAGCGAAAGGGGAGTGTAGTGGCAAATGAAAACGTAGTTTTCAATTTGACAATACCGAACCGCAGCCTATCTTATCCAAAGATAATGAAAGTCGAAAGCAAAAAACTCGATCGAGCTTATCTTTTTGTGAACAAGATAAGCTCTGCGGGACTAGTCTCGCATTTTTCGGAGCGAAAAAGCACTCATATATTTTCTCTTTTCGTAATTTCGCATCCGAAAACAGTTGTGTCAAACAATTTTAAAGGCTATTTTCAGTTATTATAAATATCCGGACTTCGGTGTGCACCCCCCGAAAAGTCTGGAAAAGAGAGTATGCAGATTGTAAGAATCGTTATTCTAACCCTGTGTTGTTTGGTCTTTGCCACAGCAAAGGCTCAGATCGATACGCAGTTCAGCCAATACTGGGCTCTGCCCGGCTATTACAATCCGGCAGCGGCGGGAAGTTCCGACAAACTCAACATACTCACCTCCACCCGGCAACAATGGATAGGTATGCCGGGAGCCCCTCAAACCTATTTCGTAACAGGCGACATGCCTTTCAAATTCTTGAAACAGAACCACGGAGTAGGACTGGTCGTCACTTCCGAAACCGAAGGGCTATACTCCCATCTGATTTTAGGAGCGCAATATGCCTTCAAAATCAAATTATGGAAAGGAGTACTCAGCCTCGGCATACAACTGGGAATGCTCGACGAACGTTTCGACGGCACACAAGTCAGCATACCCACGAGCGATTACCATCAAGCCACCGACGACGGAATCCCCACTACCGAGTTACAAGGCATGTCGTTCGATATGTCTTTCGGGGCATGGTACACCCACCCGTGGTTCTATGCGGGAATTTCGGTCTCACACCTCAACGAGCCATCGATCACCTTTGAAGACAAATACGAAACATACATCGGCAGATCCTATTATTTTATCGCTGGGAGCAATATTCCCATTAAAAACACGTTATATGAAGTGCAGCCCTCCATGATGGTGAAAAGCAACCTCAACATCACGCAGTACGAGTTATCCTGCCGTGTAAAATACAACAAACTGTTCTGGGGAGGCCTTTCATATCGCTGGAAAGACGCATGTATATTTATGATAGGTGCGGAATATAAAAACTTTATAGCGGGATATGCCTACGACTACCCGGTATCGGCCATTGTAAAAGCCAGTAGCGGAAGCCACGAAGTATTTCTCGGATACAGTTTGAAACTCGACCTGTCCGATAAAAATAAAAATAAACACAAAAGCATACGCATAATGTAGCCTATGAAAAAGATAATCGTGTATATCACCCTTGCCATTCTCGTCGCAGCATGCGCACCTTCGTCGCGCCATAGCGGTGAAGTTACAGGTGTCGGAGGTACGGCATGGAATGAGCCTACACCCTACGGTATGGTTCTCATTTCTCGTGGATCCTATAAAATGGGACCGGCCGAGAAGGACAGTATTTGGGGAACACAACAAGAACCGAGGGCTGTCTCTATCGATGCCTTCTGGATGGACGAAACGGAAATCACCAACTCAAAATACAAACAATTTGTATTCTGGGTACGCGACTCTATCATTCGGGAACGCCTCGCCGATCCCGCCTATGGAGGTAACGAAGTGTTCAAAATCGAAGAAGACCGGGAGGGAAACCCCATCAAGCCTCGGTTGAATTGGGATAAAGCCATTCCGTGGAGAAATCCCAATGAAGACGAAGCGCGAGCCATCGAAAGCGTGTACAGAATCAACCCCATTACGGGAGAGCGCCAACTCGATGCCTCCCAAATGAACTACCGCTACGAGATCTTCGATCACACCGAGGCATCCAAACGGAAGAATCGTCTCGACCCGGCACGCCGTGACCTCAACACCGACCATACTCCCGACTACGATGAAATCGTAATGATATCCAAAGATACCGCATATATCGACGAAGACGGGCGTATCATTCGCGAGACCATCACACGGCCATTAGGCAGCGAGTTTGACTTCCTCAATACCTACATCGTCAATATCTACCCCGATACCACCGTATGGGTAAACGATTTCGAGAATGCCTACAACGAGCCATACGTGAGACTCTATTTCTCCCATGCCGGCTATAACGACTATCCGGTCGTAGGAGTTTCGTGGGAACAAGCGAATGCATTCTGCGCTTGGCGCACCGCGCTCTTGAAAGGTTCGGTGGGACGTAACGCCGTTGTTATCGAACCGTACAGACTTCCCACCGAAGCCGAATGGGAATATGCGGCAAGAGCCGGGAAAAACGAAAATAAATTCCCGTGGACGGGTAACCTGCCTATGGCCGAAAAAGGGTGTTTCTATGCCAACTTCAAGCCCGATGACGGGAATTACGTGAAAGACGGAAACCTCATCACTTCGCCGGTAGGCTCCTATTCCCCGAACGAGTTCGGATTATACGACATGGCCGGTAACGTATCGGAATGGACTTCGACAGCCTATACCGAAGCCGTATCGCAAAACACCAGCGACCTTAACCCCGAATACAAATATAATGCGGCCAAAGAAGACCCCTACCGCATGAAACGCAAAGTAGTCCGGGGCGGTTCGTGGAAAGACGTTTCCAACTTCATTCGTTCCGATATCCGCATGTGGGAATACCAAAACGAACAACGATCCTATATCGGATTCCGTTGCGTTCGCTCTCAAATCGGATTCGCAAAAGCAAAAAGATAATATCAAAACCCGATAAAACCAATCATCAAGGATCATGGGAAAATACAAAAGATATAAAAACAGTATTGAAAAGTTCTTATCCAGCGATAAAGGACAACGATTTTTCAATTTCGCATACAGTATAGGTGCTGCGATTGTAATCTGGGGTGCTCTGTTCAAAATCCTGCACCTCCCCGGAGGCAGTCTCTTGCTTTCTATCGGTATGGGAACAGAAGTGCTCATGTTCATTCTATCCGCCTTCGACACTCCCCCGAAAACATATCATTGGGAAGAAGTTTTTCCCGTACTAAATAGTAAAAACCCCGAAGACCGGCCCGAATTTTCAGGAGGGAAAGGAACCGTCATTATCGGTGGAAACGGCAAAGGCGGAGGTAGTAACGGAGGGAACTATTCCGATATCACCCCGTCCGATGCCAAAAGAGCTGTGGGAATACCCGAAGGCCTCAATTTAAGCGACGCCGAC
>ULRO01030136.1_pt1 | contig 12969 bp, 11 predicted proteins | sample 1955421 | NCBI WGS metagenome assembly ULRO01 (sample SAMEA4835682, study PRJEB28245) | human gut metagenome | biome: gut microbiome; material: fecal sample | place: Denmark | collected 2008 | reverse complement strand
GCATAGGTTAAGGTGCTTTGTTATCTGTTGTACTTTTTCTTTCCGCTGACAACCGTTGTGCCAATGGCTGCGCTACCGCTGACAAGCAGCAGGGCAATCCACAAAACAAGGTTGCTTGTGTCACCGGTCTGGGGGACATTGTCCAGCTTGTCATTATTGCTGGCGGTGTCGTTGGTCACGTTGCTGGAGGGGAGCACCGTGCCGGGCAGGGCTTTCCACTCTGCAGCATCCAGAGTGAATTCCATAGTGTCCATTTCGTTGTCATCCACAAACAGCACGACTTTATTGGGGACGACATTATCCTTGGGAGTCCAGGGGGTCAGTGACCAGTACTCGTCAGCAGTCTCGGTAGCGATGCAGCAGGTCAGGAAAGAATACGAACCAGCTCCCAGCTTATCAGTATTCAACGTAGCAGTGGTCAGCAGGGTCTCACCACTGTACAGCTGCACCCTTACGCTGGACTCAAAGTTAACATTCTTCAGATCAACAGACACAGCGTTTTTCAGGACTCCGTTATCATGAGTCATGCCGGCGCGCTCGATGCTGCCGCTATAGGGGAACGCAGTGCCGGGCAGGGCTGCCCACTCATCGGCATCAAGTGTGAAGGTCTTCGTATTCTCTTCGTGTCCATCGACAACCAAGACAGCCTTGTTGGGGACAACATCGTCCTTGGGAGTCCAGGGGGTCAGTGACCAGCACTCGTCAGCAGTCTCGGTAGCGATGCAGCAGGTCAGGAAACCATAGCTGCCGGGAGTTACTCCCTGCAAGGTGGCAGTGGTCAGCAGGGTCTCATCACTGTACAGCTGCACCTGTACGCTGGACTCAAAGTTAACATTCTTCAGATCAACAGACACAGCGTTCTTCAGGACACCGTTATCATGAGTAATGGCGGCGCGCTCGATGCTGCAGGGGGGCACCGTGCCGGGCAGGGCTGCCCACTCATCGGTATCAAGCGTGAAGGTCTTCGTATCCTGTTCGTGTCCATCGACAACCAGGACAGCCTTGTCGGGGACAACATCGTCCTTGGGAGTCCAGGGGGTCAGTGCCCAGTACTCGTCAGCAGTCTCGGTTGCGATGCAGCAGGTCAGGAAACCATGGCTGCCGGGATTTACTCCCTTCAAGGTAGCCGTGGTCAGCAGAGTATCGCCGCTGTATAGTTTAACCGCAACGCTCTCAGCGAAGGTAACGTCTTTCAGTTCAACGGAAACAGCATTTTTCAAGTAGCCGCCAGCATGAGTAATACCAGCACTCTCAATGCTACCGCTTGGTTCAGCCGCCAGCGCAATGATTGGCAGTAGTGTGCATACCATCACTACTGTCAGCAGAAGACAGAAAAATTTGCGTGACATACGTGCTTTCATATCTATACCCCTTTCAAATTTGGACAGTGGACAGGAGGCGGCATCATACTGTGACAGAAAATTGAAAAGTATTCACACATAATTCCCGCCACAGTGGCCTTTCCTCAATTCACCACCCATGTTACTAAAATATGGTATATCACTAATCTTCGCTTTTGTTAATAGCGCATACAAATTTTCCAATAGAGAATACAAAAATAGCGATTTTTTACATGGTACATTATTGGAACAATATGGAAATGTGTAGGAGTAAGGTGAGGTGCAATCCTTGCCGAATTGCCGATTTGCTCCCGAAACGCAGAAACACCCAAAACCTGACCCCGCTGTATGGTTTCGGGGCGATTCTGGGCGTTTTCTTTCGATATGAGCGGCTTTACTTTGACGGCTGTATCCTTACCGTCCGTCATTCAAGCGCCGCTGTTTGTCACTTCCGGGTAACAAAAAAGCGCCGTATTGCTACGACGCTTTTGTCTTGCGCAGAAAAGAATACTATGTTGCGTTTAAAAATTATATTTTATCTTTCCACCACGGGAAATTGCCTCCACCAATTCCCCAAAAATATGTTTTTAAGGCATCCATTGATACTCCATAATCAATAGTAGATTTTCTTGAAACCAAATCCGCCCATATCATTAGACGGCGATTTAGCTCCTCGATATCAAGCGTTTTGTTTCCTGACAATTCCATTGGGTCATTTTGAGCCATTCTTCCAAAAAAGAGTTCTGGACTATTTTTTATTCTACGATAGACCCCCGGAAATTTCACTGTTTTACCATTAGACAATAGCATTTCCTCTTGTCCACCTGCTGAAAATTGATCTCGTATGTGGGGGTCAACAATTCCTTGTGAAGTTAACCACAACGCATATCTATCATAATTACCGCCAAATACTTCTGGATAATTCACGCAACCAAAGATAGTGTATTTTCGCTTATCTTCTGGCGATACATTTTTCCATAGTTTTATCGTTGCAGATACCGTTTCATCAGAGGAGTCTCCTGTCCACCATAGGCTTTCTCCCTCTTTTAGTTGACTGCGATAATATTTCGCAACTGGAGCAATCGGATTATCCATTTTTCTTAGGTCATCATAAGGAACGCCCATTTTATCAAAAATGGTTTCACCTTGGTTTAACCTCATATCAATAAGATAGCGTGGCATATGAGTTACAGCAATACCATATAAGCACTGTTCATAAGGTTTTGATAAAAACTCTATTGGATTTCCGCCAAGTTTGCCGAAAGTCATATATATTCGTTCAATGCCATTCACTCTTGTCGTTTCAAGTATACTGCTTCCCGTTGATGTCCAGTGATTTTCTTTGGTACTTTTCACCTCTACGCCGTAATATTTTGCAGCAATAATATCGGGAAATCTTTGACCAGAAATTTTTTCAATTGTGTTCTCGAATGCAGTACCTTTTGCCGATTCAACAAGAGCTTCTTTCACATCATCCTCAAGCGAATTGCCGCCTCTTGTAGCATAGTATTTAGGTCGTTTTAATGCGTCGGCATTCAAAAGCCGGTCAGTTTGAAACATCAGCTTCTGAAATTCGCTTAATGGCGGATGAGGATTAACAGATACGATCATTTCATTTCCTCCTCAAAATAAACACTCCACTTTTCTGATATATGTTTTGCAATATTGTATGCAAGGACACAGGGCACGGCATTACCGATAATTTTATATGCATCACTGGAGGATACTCCACAAACATCTCCTCTTTTGGGAATGATAAATTGATAATCATCAGGAAAAGTCTGAATGCGCGCACATTCTCTCACAGTTAGCCTGCGCTCTTGTAATCCCGCCATCAGCTCTTCTGTATGGCTTCCTCCGTGTTCTGCAGCAAGGCGGCGATATTCAATATTGCCGTGATGTTCGGATCGGATTGTCGGTCCGATGGAGTCCAGCTTTATTTCTGTTTGTCCCTGACAATGTTTTCCCATATACTTTGCTTTAGAATACTTCTTCTGGGATGGATCATTAGTTTCATTGGGTTCTAACAGGCCATTAAATGCCTCACAACAAGTTACAGGAGAATATAAAGAAGCATCATCAGTTGTAAACGAATGAGTTCTTGGAGGATATGGGTCATAAGTAACAGGAATATCCTTCTTTCTCAGTGCCGTCAATGCGTTTTTTTTGAGAGCCGACTTCTTAAACCCGAAAAAAATCACACGCTCTCGTGATTGTGGCACACCATAATCTGCTGCGTGAAGTACCCTTGCCGGAACAACAAGGTATCCGCCATTTGCAGCATTTGAAAAGTCTTTTTCGATGACCTCTTTAACATCATCTAAGTTTGTAAGCCCTTTTACATTTTCGGCAATAAACAAAGCTGGTTCTGTTAGCGTTACAACATCTCGCATCCACATATACAGTTGTCCACGGCTTTCCACAGAAGGTTCTCCAACTTCTAATTTTCCTCCATTATGGCTCTTTTCAGAATTAAAGCCCTTTCTCTTGCCTGATATTGAAAAATCTTGACAAGGAAATCCACCAGTAACAACATCAATATTGTCCGGGAAAACCTTTTCGCCATCTTTTGCACGCTTCACAAGATCAACAATACTATCAATATGATATATTTCTTTGGCATTCTTCATTCTATTGGAAAAATAAGAAACCCAAGCCGTCTTTGCATCTGGACAAATATCATTAGCAAAAACAGTATGAAATCCTGTCTCTGCCACTCTTACGGTATTGCCGCTTTCTTCTGTAATCCAATCTGGGTGAACCTTAATGTTAATTGAACGCTTGAGGCAGGTAAAGCCGCCTTCAAATCCAATATCCATACCGCCACACCCAGAAAATAAAGACAACACATGCATAACATAGTCCTCACATTTCATTTTGAGCGTTGAGCCACTCAATTTCTATCGATTCGTATTGGAGTTTATGTTTTTCACAGAACTGTTTCAGATTTTTCATTGCAGTTAAATTAGGCTTTGCTTTTCCGTGTTCCCATCTATTTATGGTTGAAGCGGTTACTCCCAACTCTTTTGCAAAAGCTTCTTGTGTCATAAAAGCTTTTTGTCGAGTTGTTTTCAAAGCCAAGGAAAGTTGCATCATTCTTACGCCCTCCTAACACGATATTGGAATTATTATAGCATTAACCACGCGTTTAATCAAGCGGTGCTTAAAAAGTTTTCAGTTTCTTCGATTACTCACAGAACTTTATGACTTCTTGAATACTACCCGAAAAAGAAAAGCCGCCGTCTGTTGACAGCGACCTTACTTGTGCAGTGTTAGCGATAAATAAGCTCGTTTGAAACAATTTCCATAGCGGCGTTGCGGATGTCATTCATCTTCTGTACCCACAGCATTTGGTTTTCCGCTTTGATCGCTTCCGTTACGCCCTCTTTTTCGGAAAGCTGCTTTACCAGCCGAGGGAACATTTCCTCTGCCTGCCGGTCAATGTCGGCAAGATAACTGTTCAGCTTGCCGCTTGTCAGCAGAATGTAGTAACGTACCCTGTGATACTAGATACCGCAAATGCCGCTGTCCCCATACGCCGATATACGCTGTTCTTTCTTCGGCAGTTTCAGGCAGGGAAGATAGGAATCACCCTGCAGCTCATACCAAAGCCCGTTTTTCTCGTTATAAATGTACTTGTCCATTTTGTGATCCTCCAATAGGATTGATTTTACCTACGATCCAATCATTCCGGCCGATTACAAAAACCAAAGGGAGAGGACTTCCTTACGAAGCCTCTCCCTTGGGACAGTCCTTGCTTTTTATGTAAACTCTCGCTTACTTGTTGCTCAGATACTCGTCGATGGACTTGGCGCCCAGCTTACCGGCACCCATAGCCAGAATGACGGTGGCAGCACCGGTAACGGCATCGCCGCCGGCATACACGCCCTGACGGGAGGTCAGGCCATCCTCGTTGACGATGATACCGCCCTTCTTGTTGACCTCCAGGCCCTTGGTGGTGGACTTGATCAGGGGGTTGGGGGTGGTACCCAGAGACATGATGACAGCGTCCACATCCAGCTCGAACTCGCTGCCCTTCTTCTCCACGGGACGACGGCGGCCGGAGGCATCGGGCTCACCCAGCTCCATCTCCACGCAGGTCATGGACTTGACGCAGTCCTGCTCGTCGCCGTTGATCTGGACGGGGTTGTTCAGCGTCTTGAAGATGACGCCCTCCTCGATGGCGTGCTCCACCTCCTCGTGACGGGCGGGCAGCTCCTCCATGCCACGGCGATACACCACGTACACGTCAGCGCCCAGGCGCTTGGAGCAGCGAGCGGCGTCCATAGCCACGTTGCCGCCGCCTACCACGGCCACCTTCTTGCCCTTCAGATCCATGATGGGGGTATCGGAATCCTCACGATAGGCTTTCATCAGGTTGATACGGGTCAGGAACTCGTTGGCGGAATACACACCCTTCAGGTTCTCACCGGGAATGTGCATGAACATGGGCAGACCGGCGCCGGAGCCAACGAACACGGCCTCGAAGCCGTTCTCCTCCATCAGCTCATCGATGGTGATGGTGCGGCCTACCACGATGTTGGTCTCCACCTTCACACCCATGGCCTTCAGGCCGTCCACTTCCTTCTGCACGATGCTCTTGGGCAGACGGAACTCGGGGATGCCGTACACCAGCACGCCGCCGGCCAGATGCAGAGCCTCATACACGGTGACCTCATAGCCTTTCTTGGCCAGATCGCCGGCGCAGGTCAGGCCCGCAGGGCCGGAGCCAACCACGGCCACCTTGTGACCGTTGGACTGGGGCTTTTCAGGAGCCTCGGTGCTGTGGGCGTTGTGCCAGTCGGCCACAAAGCGCTCCAGACGGCCGATGCCCACGGGATCGCCCTTCTTGCCACGGACGCAGTGCATCTCGCACTGGCTCTCCTGCGGACAGACACGGCCGCAGACGGCGGGAAGGGAGCTGGTCTGATGGATCACCTGATAGGCGCCCTCATAGTCCCGCTCCACGATCTTGGCGATGAACTCCGGGATGCGGACGTTGACGGGGCATCCGTTGACGCAGGGATGGTTCTTGCAGTTCAGGCAGCGGGCCGCCTCGTCCAGAGCCTGCTCCTCGGTGTAGCCCAGAGCCACCTCGAGGAAATTCTTATTCCGGACATTGGGGTCCTGAGAGGGCATTTCGTTCTTATCCAAACGCATATTGATCTTTGCAGCCATCTTACTTTACCTCCTGCTTGAACAGATTGCAGACTTCCTCGTGCTTATGCACCTCGAAATCATGATACATCTGGTTGCGCTTGACAGCCAGATCCCAGTCCACCAGCTGACCGTCGAAGTCGGGGCCATCCACGCAGGCGAACTTGGTCTCGCCGCCCACGGTCAGACGGCAGCCGCCGCACATACCGGTACCGTCGATCATGATGGGGCTCATGGAGACGGTGGTGGGTACGCCGTAGGGGTCCGTGGTCTTGCAGACGAACTTCATCATGACCATGGGGCCGATGGCAAAGATCTCATCATACTGATTGCCGGCGTCCAGCAGCTCCTTCAGTGCCTCGGTAACAAGACCCTTCTGGCCATAGGAGCCGTCGTCGGTGCAGACCTTCATCACGGAGGATACGGCCTTGAACTTATCCTCCAAGATCACCACGTCCTTGCTCTTGAAGCCCACTACAGCGTGGACCTCAGCGCCGCAGTCGTGGAACTTCTTCAGAACGGGGTAGGCAATGGCGCAGCCCACGCCGCCGCCGACAACGCAGACCTTTTTCTTACCCTCGGTCTCGGTGGGCTTGCCCAGAGGACCCACAAAGTCATGCAGATAATCGCCCTGCTGCTTGTGGCTCAGCTTCTCGGTGGTTGCGCCCACGGTCTGCACGATGATGGTGACGGTCCCCTTCTCACGGTCATAGTCGTGGATCGTGATGGGGATACGCTCGCCGTTCTCGTCCACACGCAGAATGATGAACTGACCGGGCTGGGCCTTCTTGGCCACCATGGGTGCCTCGATCTCGTACAGGATCACAGTGGGCTTCAGCGCTTCCTTCGTTACGATACGATACATGGATGTTCCTTCTTTCCTCAAAAGTCATGGCTTGCTACGTTCCATGGGCACACACGGAACTCCTCACCCGTGTGCGCTCGTCTTATCTTATCACATCCGCCCATGGTTCGTCAAATATTTCCTTGCACTTTCCCTTTTTCATGCAAGGGCATGGTGCAGCGTCACCTGTCCCCGGTCGATATCCACCAGATGCTCCTCCTTCATTTTCCGCAGCTCCCGCATCATGGCACTGCGGTCGGCGGAGATATAGTCCGCCAGAGCACTGAGGGTAAATGGCAGATGAAAGCTGCCGCAGTCGTCGCCGCCGGTCTGAAGGCCGAAGTAGCACAGCAGTTTCTCCCGGATGCTGCGGCGGCTCAGGACCTCCACCCGCTCGGAGAGGGCGGCGGCCTTGCCGGTCATGATATAGAACATATTCTCCACCAGTCGGCTGTGATGGGTGCAGGCCTTTTCGCATCGCCGGGTCAGATGCTCGGCGCTCATGAACCACACCCGGCACGACTCCGCCGCCACCACCGTGATGCTGTCCCCGGCCACATTTTCGAACATCAGCATCTCGCCGAACACGCTGCCTGTGGGCAGATGCTCCAGAATGGTGCGTCCCCCCTGCCGGTCGATGCGCTGGATGACGGCGCTGCCGGCGGTCAGAAGCCCCAGCTCTCCCCGGCCCTCGCTGATGTCATAAATCACGGTGTCGGCCCGGAAGCGCTCCTCCCGGACGCCGAAGCACACCCGCATCTGCTCTACCTCATCGGGGCTGATGCCCTCAAGGATCGGTATGTTCTCCACAGGGGACCTCCTTTCCCGCTGCCGCCATGCGGCGATCCCGCCGCCCGCCGATGATCGTATAGATGATGACATAGGCGATGGCGCCCACCACCAGGGCCGCCACCACATCGATGAAGGCGTGCTGCTTGACAAAGAGTGTGGAGCAGATGATGATGACGCCCCATATGTCTGCGAAAGTGCGCCATCCGGTGCGCCGCAGTCCCGGCGTCCGGTGAACGGCATAGAGGGCGTCCAGCACCCCCAGCACATGGACGCTGGGCAGCACATTGGTGTTGGTGTCCAGATCGTAGGTGTTCTGGAGGAGCCACGTGCAGAAGTTGTGGTGCTCCATCACCGCCGGGCGCAGGTCCTGTCCGTTGGGTACCAGCGCACAGAAGATGGTGGCAAACCCGAAGGTCAGCATGATGCTCCACATATACCGCCGGAAGCCCTCGGCATCCTTGACGATCAGGTAAAGGCCCAGCGCCAGCAGAAGAAAGCCCCATGAGTCATAGGGAATGACAAAGTACTCGCAGAAGGGGATGTATTCATCGATGAAGGTCTGGGTGGCCCAATAGTTGTCGGTGATGAAGTGCTCAATAAGGAAAAAGCCCCCCAGATACACCGGCAGATACAGGCCCCACCACATATGGGGGTGGTCCTTGATGAAGGTCTTGATGGTCTGCATGAGAATCCTCCTGATTTCAACAATTTTCCGTGAGGGGCATTATAGCATAGCCCCGCCCAAAAAGGAAGTGTTCCTGTGATATAAGTCACAATTATTTTACAAATCCATTTCCCGGTTGCGGCGGCGGCAGATTTCGAGTATAATAGATCTGTTATAAATGAAAAGATATGGAGGAATCCCCATGATCCTGCAAAAGAAAGAGGAGCTGGCCAACCGCCAGCTGCGCCTGACCATCACCGTGGAGCGTGATGCGTGGGAGAAGGCCCTGAACGACGCCTATCAGGAGGTCAAGGCCCTGTACCCTGTGGAGGGCTACGCCGTGGGCAAGGCTCCCCGTGAGGCGCTGGAAAAGGCATACAGCCACGATTTGTTCTATCAGGAGGCGGTGAACGAGACCTTCCCCGCCGCACTGGTGGAGGCCATCGCCTCCGAGGACATCCAGATCGCCGCCCCTCCCGCCCTGAACGTGGAGACCATCGGCCCAGACGGCTACACCTTCACCGCCCTCATTGACCTGTATCCGGAGGTGAAGCTGGGCCAGTACAAGGGCCTGTCCGCCCCGTGGGAGAATGCCGAGCTCTCCGACGATGACACCAACGAGGCCATCCAGCGCTTCCTGACGGAGCATCTGGTGGAGCAGGAGCAGAACCGGGCCGCCATGGGCGACGAGGTCACTCTGGACTTCGAGGGCTTCGTGGACGGCGTACCCTTCGAGGGGGGCAAGGGCGAAGGCTATCCCCTGCTGCTGGGCAGCGGGATGTTCATCCCAGGCTTCGAGGAGCAGGTGGCGGGCATTCGCCCGGAGGAGGAGCGGGATGTCCACGTCACCTTCCCCACCCAGTATGTGCCGGAGCTGGCAGGCAAGGATGCTACCTTCCACGTCAAGGCCCACCGCATCGTCCGGCGGAGCCTGCCCCAGCTGACGGACGCCTTTGCACAGGAGCAGGGCTTCGAGGACGTGTCCCATCTGCGCCGCAGCATCATGGAGCAGGCCATCCTGCAAAAGCAGCAGGCTGCCTCCAACGCCTTTGCCGAGGCCCTGATGCAGCAGGTGGTGGCGGGCATGGAGGTGCAGCTGCCCGACTCCATGGTGGAGAGCCAGCTCACCGGCATCCTTCAGGAGCTCCAGCAGCATCTGGAGAGTCAGGGCGCTTCCCTGTCCGATTACCTGCAGGCGGCAGGTCTGACCATGGAGGATCTGCGGGATCACGCCCGTGAAAACGCCGTGGCCGCTGCCCGGTATGAGCTGGCCATGACGGAGATCGCCCGTCAGGAGGGCATCACCGTCACCGAGGAGGAGCTGGAGGAGAAGTACCGGGAGATGGCCGCCCTCTACGGCATGACCGTTCCCCAGCTGCGGGAGCAGGTGCCTCCCGCCCGGCTCCAGCACGATCTGAAGCTGGCCAAGGCCCGTGCCGTTGTTGTGGACTCCGCCCTGCGGAAGTAACTCCCCTGCAAAGCCTTCTCCCGCAGAAGCCCTCATAGAGTAAAAAAGCACTCCCGGAGGATGCAAATGCGTCCTCCGGGAGTGCTTTTTTCAGTTCCGGTGCTTACTTCTTATACGGTACGTGCCAGATGATATCGGCATAGTCCGCCACCGACCGGTCTGCGGAGAAGATCCCGCTGCGGGCGATGTTGTGCAGGCTCATGCGGTTCCACTTCTCCCGATCCCGGTAGGTGTCCGTCACCCGCTGGGAGGCGGCGCAGTAGGAGGCGAAGTCCGCCAGCAGCAGATACTGATCCGCCGGGCAGTCCACGCCGAACAGCAGCCGCTGGTACAAGTCCTCATAGCTGACGCCGTCCCGGAACCCGGCCTTCAGCTGATCCAGCACCCGGCGCAGCACCGGGTCACGTGTATACAGCAGATACGGGTCGTAGCCCCGGCTCATGTGGGAGGCCTCCTCCGCCGTCAGGCCAAAGAGGAACATATTCTCGTCCCCCAGCACCTCGTGCATCTCCACGTTGGCACCGTCCAGCGTGCCGATGGTCAGTGCGCCGTTCATCATGAACTTCATGTTGCCGGTGCCGCTGGCCTCCTTGCCGGCGGTGGAGATCTGCTGACTCACCTCGCTGGCGGGCATCAGCATCTCCGCCATGGAGACCCGGTAATTCTCCAGAAATACCACCTGCAGCTTCCCCTTGCAGATGGGGTCGTTGTTCACCTGATCCGCCAGAGAGTTGATGAGACGGATGATGCGCTTGGCTACGGCATAGCCGGGAGCGGCCTTGGCGCCAAAGAGGAAGGTCTGGGGCGGGAAGTCCATGTCCGGGTCGTCCTGCAGCTGCTGGTACAGGGCGATGATGTGCAGTACGTTCAGCAGCTGCCGCTTATACTCGTGAAGCCGCTTCACCTGCACGTTAAAGATAGCGTCCGTGTTCAGCTGCACCCCTTGCTGTCGGCGAGCCCACCGGGCAAAGGTCTCCTTGTTGCAGCGCTTGATCTCCTCCAGCCGGGCCAGCACCGCCCCATCCTCAGCATAGGGGTCCAGTTCCTGCAAATGGCCCGCATGGGTCAGATAACCATCCCCGATGAGCTCCCGGATCAACCCGTCCAGACCGGGGTTGATCTGGCTGAGCCAGCGGCGATGATCCACGCCGTTGGTGACGTTCTTGAACTTCTCCGGCTCCATTCGGCAGGCGTCCCGGAACACATCATGGCGCAGGATATCCGAGTGCAGAGCGGACACGCCGTTGATGGCCATACCGCCGGCGATGCAGAGGTTGGCCATCCGCACCACGCCGTCCCAGATGACCGCCATCTTGGCGGTCTTTTCGGGGTCGTGATAGAAGCTCTCCACCTTCTCCTGCCAGCGGCGGGCGATCTCCTGCAGGATCTGCCACACACGGGGCAGCAGCGTCTCGAACAGCTGCTGGGGCCAGCACTCCAGCGCCTCCGCCAGTACCGTGTGGTTGGTGTAGGCCACGGAGCGGGTGGTAATGTGCCACGCCTCGTCCCAGGAAAGGCCCGCATCGTCCACCAGAATACGCATCAGCTCCGGGATCACCAGCGCCGGATGGGTGTCGTTGATCTGGATGACGTTCTTCTCGTGGAAGTTTTTCAGGGTGCCGTAGGTCTGGATGTGCTGCCGTGTGATGGACTGCATGGTGGCCGAAACGAAGAAATACTGCTGCTTCAACCGCAGGGACTTGCCCTCATAGTGGTTGTCCTCCGGATACAGCACCTTGGAGATGACGTCCGCCATGGCCCGCTCCTCCCCGGCCCGCAGGTACTGCCCCTCGCTGAACAGCTTCATGTCGATGGGCTTGGGACTCTTGGCGTCCCACAGCCGCAGGGTGTTCACCTGCTGGGTGTCGTACCCGGCGATCTCCATGTCGCACGGCACCGCCAGCACACGGGTATAGTCCTCATGCACCACCATCAGGTGGCCGTTGTCCCACCGGGTGAGGACCTTGCCGCCGAAGTGGACCTCCTCCGTCTCCTGCGGCTTGGGCATGAGCCACGCATCGCCCAGATTCTTCCAGTCGTCGGGCAGCTCCACCTGCTGGCCGTCCACGATCTTCTGCTTGAAGATACCCAGCTCGTAGCAGATGGAGTAGCCGGTGGCGGGGATCTCCAGCGTGGTCATGCTGTCCAGATAGCAGGCAGCCAGACGGCCCAGACCGCCGTTGCCGAGACCGGCATCCGGCTCCATGTCGAAGATGTCCGCCGCCTTGAAGCCCAGTGCCTCCACGGCCCCTGTCAGCGGCTCCAGCAGCTCCAGATTGTAGGCGTTCTTCATCAGGCTGCGTCCCATGAGAAACTCCATGGACATATAGTGGACCTTCCGCTTCTCCTGACTGTCCACCTCCTCACGGGTACGCACCCCCCGCTCGGCCATGATATCCCGCAGCACCAGAGCGCAGGCCTTCATGATCTCTCCGTCGGTGGCCTGCTTCTCCGTGCAGCCGTAGTTCAGCCGCAGTTTCTGCACGATGGCCTCCTGCAATGTTTCCTTCGTATAAGTCATAGATATCCTCCTGTATTGCATCCGGGGCTTACCGCCCCAGCAGCTTTCCATAAATATTCCGGTAGGCCCCGGCGCTGCGATCCCAGCTGAAATCGCCCTCCATGCCCCGCCGCCGCACCATGCGGAAGCCCTCTGCATCGCCGTGGTACAGGCCCACCGCCTGCCCGATGGTGTCCAGCATGG
>ULRO01019287.1_pt1 | contig 13336 bp, 6 predicted proteins | sample 1955421 | NCBI WGS metagenome assembly ULRO01 (sample SAMEA4835682, study PRJEB28245) | human gut metagenome | biome: gut microbiome; material: fecal sample | place: Denmark | collected 2008 | reverse complement strand
CCCTCTATTGGCCCTACGGCGGCGACTACGGCGACCGCGAACCGAGCGACGGCAACTTCTGCTGCAACGGTCTCGTTTCGCCCGACCGCACGCCCCATCCCGCCATGGCCGAAGTGCGTTACGCCTACGCCGACATCGCCTTCCATCCGATCGACGCGGCGCAGGGGAGGTTCGAGGTGGAGAACCGCTTCTATTTCACCTCGCTCGACGGCTACGACATCGTCTACACGGTCGAGGCCGACGGCAAAGCGGTGCGCAGCGGCACGGTGCGGTTGCAGACTGCGCCGCAGCAGCGCGAGACGGTCGACGCGGCCGTCGGGAAACTCAAACCCGGACGGAATTATTACCTGCGCCTGCGGGCCGTGACGCGCACCGACCGGCCGGGACTGCCCGCCGGCACGGTCGTGGCCGAGGAGCAGTTCCCGTTGCAGACGGGCGCTCTGCCGGCCTACGAAAAGGAGGGCGAGAGGCTGGCGCTCTCGACGCAGGGCGACCGGATCGAAGCGGCGAACGACCGTGTCCGCTTCGCCGTCAACCGCACGACGGGAGCGGCGCTGAGTTATGAAATCGACGGCACGGAGCTCTTCGCCGACGGATTCGGCGTGCGCCCCAACTTCTGGCGGGCACCCGTCGACAACGACTACGGCGACGGAATGCCCCGCCGCACGCAGGTGTGGAAGGAGGCGTCGCGCGACGCCGACGCCGAGGTAACGGGCCGCATGGAGGGCGACGCGGCGGTGATCGCCGCGACCCGCGCGCTGGCCGGCGGCAACCGCGTGACGACGACCTACACCGTCTATCCGTCGGGGGCGGTCAACGTGCGGATGCACTTCGCCCCCGGCGAGGAGCCGATGCCCGAAATGCCGCGCTACGGCGTGCGGTTCCGCCTGCCCGAACGCATGGACGCCTTCGCCTATTTCGGCCGGGGGCCCGAAGAGAATTACTGGGACCGCAAGGCAGGCACCTTCGTCGGCCGTTACGAAACCTCGGCGCGGCGGGAGTGCTTCCCCTACGTGCGGCCGCAGGAGACGGGACACCACTGCGACACCGAATGGATCGATTTCGGCGAACTGCTGATCGTGGCCGACTCGACCATGGAGTTCAACGCCCTGCGCTGCACGGTCGAGGATCTCGACGGCGAACAGGCCGTCGGCCGCGACTACCAGTGGCACAACTGGACGAAAAGCGACTCCAACGAGGTGGACAAGGCGCGTAATGCGATGCGCCGCCAGACCCACGTGAACGACATCCCGGTACGCGATTTCGTGGAGGTATGCCTCGATTACCGCCAGATGGGGCTCGGCGGCTACGACAGCTGGGGCAAGCGCCCCGAGGAGTCCGTGACGCTGCGCACCGGAAAGCTCCGCGACTGGGGCTTCACCCTCGTCCCGAAGCGTGCGAGAAAATGAAGCGCCGAGAATCAGGATTCACGGGCCGGCCATAAAGGCCGAGGCCCTTCAAAAACGGACGGTGCGACTTCGCGAAGTCGCACCGTCCGTTCGTGTCGTGACGAAAGATTCCTCCCCCGCTATCCGTTCGTCCGGAAAGCCTTCTGCACGCCCTTGATGCGCAGGATGGCGTGGACGAGCGTGTCGACGACGCTCGTGGCGGGCACCTCCACGTCGACCGTACCCGTGAGCAGACCGCCCCGCGAGGCGAGGTTCATCGAACGGATGTTGAGTTTCAGGTCGCGGATCACCGTTTCGGTGATATGGTTGGCCATGCCCGTCGTATCGGCCGCCACGATGCGGATCGTCACGCGGAACGCCCCTTCGGCCGTCTGCCGCCAGCGGGCGTCGATAACGCGGTAGGGATAATTCTCGCGCATACGCCGTGCATTGGGACAGTCGGTGCGGTGGATCGTAATGCCCGAGCTGATCGTCACGAAGCCGAAAATATCGTCGCCCTTGATCGGGTTGCAGCACTTGGCGAGCTTGTACTCGATCTGGTTGATGTTGTCGTCGATCACGAGCGCGTCGGTCGAATGCGCGGGCCGCGCGGCAGCGTTCTGCAACTTGGCCTGCCCGGCTGCGGCGGCCGCTGCGCGCCGCTCCTCGTCGGCCTCGCCCGACTGCCAGCGGGTGAGAATCTCCTTGACCGTCGCCAGATCGATCTTTTCGGTGGCGATCAGCCCGTAGAGTTCGGTTCCCGCTTTGAGCTTGTAATATTTGCACAGATACCCCACCGCCTCGTCGATCGTGAGGCCGAATTTCCAGTTTTTGAGCTTGCGTTCCAGCTCCTCGCGTCCCAGCCGCGCGCTCTTGGCCTGCTCCTCGCGGATGAAGGCCTTGATCTTGCTGCGCGCCTTGGCGGTCTTGACCGCCGAGAGCCAGTCGGCCTTGGGCGTCTGGTTCTTCTGCGTGAGAATCTCGACGATGTCGCCGTTATGGAGCGTCTCCTTGATCGGCACGGCGCGGCCGTTGATCTTGCCGCCCGAACAACTGCATCCCAGATTGGAGTGGATGTCGAAGGCGAAGTCGAGTACCGTAGCCCCTTCGGGGAGCTTGCGCAGGTCGCCGTTGGGCGTGAAGACGAAGATTTCGCCCGACGACGGCCGCGAATCGAACCGCTGCGCCAGCGCATGGGGCGTATTCTCCATCAACTCGCGCAGGCGGCCGAGCCACATCTCGCTCGTGAGCGCCCCCTGGTTGACCCCCTTGTAACGCCAGTGCGCCGCGATGCCGCGTTCGGCCACGGCATCCATCCGCTCGGTGCGGATCTGAATCTCCACCCAGCGGCCGCCGCCGGCCGAAACGGTGGTGTGGAGCGACTCGTAGCCGTTGGACTTGGGGATCGAAATCCAGTCGCGCAGCCGTTCGGTATTGGGGATGTAGTAGTCGGTGACGATCGAGTAGACGGCCCAGCACTGGGTCTTCTCCTCCTCGGGCGGACAGTCGAGGATGATGCGCAGCGCGAAGATGTCGTAGACCCCTTCGAACGGCACGTGCTGCTTGTGCATCTTCGTCCAGATCGAGAAGATCGACTTCGTGCGGCTCTTGACGTGGTAGTTGAATCCCTGCCGGTCGAGCCGCTCGACGATCGGCGCCAGAAAACGGTCGATGAAGGTCTGGCGTTCGCGCTCGGTCTCCTCCAACTTGCGGTGGATATGCTCGTACTCGGCCGGTTCGAGATAGCTCAGGGCGATGTCCTCCAACTCGCTCTTGATCGAATAGAGGCCCAGTTTGTGCGCGATCTGGGCGTAGAGGTTCATGCTCTCCCAGCTCTTCTTGCGCCACTTCTCGCGCGGGAACATCCGCAGGTTGCGCATCACTTCGAGGCGGTCGGCCAGTTTGATGAGGATCACGCGCGGGTCTTCGGAGTAGCTCACGATCAGGTCGCGGAAGTTGGCCGCCTGCTCCTTCGAGACTTTCAGCCGGATCTTCGAGATGTTGCTCAGCCCCACGGTGATGCCCAGCACCTCGTCGCCGAAGCGGCGGCGGATTTCGGACGTCACGCCCATCAGGTCGCCCGCCTCGCCGCAAGCGGCGAGCCGCACCACGTCGTGCAGGATGGCCGCCAGCGTGGAGTTGCGCCCCAGTCCGATCTCGGAGATGACGATGCGTGCGACGCCTGCGGCGTGATCCAGCAGCGGAGATCCGTCGTAGCGCACCTGTTTTTCAAGGCATTCGGCGGCATATGCCAGCGCCTCGTCGACGAGCCGCTGCGTGGTCTCGGAAAAATTTGCGGCGACGAGCGTCCGCAGCTCGTCGTAACGTGTCGTCTCCATAGCTCTGCACGATTTTAGCGGGATGCCCCGTTAACCTAACGCAACAAAGTTACAAAAATTTCACAAACCCCGTGCTTCGTCGCACCGTCGACACCTCTTTTCGTACGGGTTCCGTGCGGAAGGCCGGCGGAGCGCGGCGAACGGCCGGCAGCACAGGCCGTGCCGAGACCCTGCCGGAGTCGGACGGAGGGGTGAAACCGCGGGCATTCCCCGAAATACCGTCCCGCAACGAAAGAACGGTGCAATCTTTGTTTCGACAGCGAAAAACTTAATTTTCCGCCAAGCCGGGCGCAGAGCCGAACTCGCACAGGCTACGCCGAGGCGGGAAAACGAAGAAGAAAATCTCGAAGACGATGATCCATACTACCGATTTTATCGCTACATTTGGCGTGAAAACCAAATGGAAGCACCTCATGGCCGAACAGAAAGTCTACGTCCCGACCGTCGGGGAAGAGGTCGCCAACGCCGTGTCGCACGGCGTGATGCTGTGTCTGACGCTCGCCGCTCTTCCCTTCGCCGCCGTGCGCGCCTACGTCCACGACGGAACGCTGGCCGCCGTGGCCGCCAGCGTCTTCGTCATCTCGCTGCTGCTGATGTTCCTCGGATCGACCCTCTACCACTCGATGCATCCCGCGTCACGCCACAAGGAGGTGTTCCACATCCTCGACCACATCTTCATCTACGTCGCCATCGCCGGAACCTACACCCCGATCGCACTGTCGGTCATCGGGGGCTGGCAGGGTACCTTCATTACGGTGCTGCAATGGGCGATGGTGCTCTTCGGCATCATCTACAAGTCGCTCGCCCGCCGTTCGATTCCGGCGATCAGCCTGACGATCTACCTGGTGATGGGGTGGACGATCGTCTTCTTCATGCCGCTTTTCGTGCGTCACGCCTCGATGCCGCTGCTCGTGCTGATCGCCGCGGGAGGCGTGCTCTACACCGCCGGCGCATGGGTCTACGCCCGCAAAGGGTTCCGCTATCACCACATGGTATGGCACCTGCTCATCAATCTGGCGGCGATCTGCCACTTCACGGCCATCGTCTTCTACCTCTACTGAGATACTTATCCGCGCGATACTCCGCGATGTTTCGCGTCGGACTGCCGGAAAGAACGGGGAGAAGACGAAGGTTAAATTTGCGTTAAGGAATCCTTACCTTTGCGTTAATTCTGCGCGCATTACGCGAGAGAACCGACTTTTCGGTCTAAATTTGTCCTGCCTAACGAACGTTTTCGGAATGTGCGGCGCACGCCGGGCGGCGGAAACGAATTAAAACGGATTTATGGACCCGATTTACACAGTGATTATCGCCATTCTGGCAGTACTGGCCGTCTCAGGCCTCTTCGTCGGCGTCACCAACGACGCCGTAAATTTCCTCAACTCGGCCATCGGATCGAAGGCGGCCCCCCGCCGCGTGATCCTGATCGTGGCATCGATCGGAATCCTGGTCGGCACGCTCACGTCGAGCGGCATGATGGAGGTGGCGCGCAACGGAATGTTCGATCCGGGGATGTTCTCCTTCCACGAGGTGATCCTGCTCTATCTGAGCGTGATGTTCGCCAACATCATTCTGCTGGACCTCTACAATTCGTGGGGGCTTCCCACCTCGACCACCGTGTCGCTCATCTTCTGCCTGCTGGGCGCCGCGATCGCCGTTTCGACCTTCAAGATCGCCGGCAGCGACGCACTTTCGATGGGAGACCTGGGCGAGTTCATCCACGCGGGCCGTGCATTCGGCATCGTCGCGGCGATCCTGCTCTCGGTGGTCATCGCGCTGACGGTGGGTACGGCCGTGATGTACGTCTCCCGCCTGATCTTCTCGTTCCGTTACACGCGGGCCCTGAGCCGCTACGGCGCGCTGTGGTGCGGCGCATCGCTCACGGCGATCATCTACTTCGCACTCTTCAAGGGACTCAAAGGGCCGCTGTCGCAGACGGCCTTCATCCATACGATCGAAAACCATATCCTTCTCTCGCTGCTGGTCTGCTGGCTGACATGCAGCCTCATCCTCTTCTTCGTCCAGCGTTTCAAGATCAACATCCTGCGCATCACGATCCTGGGCGGCACCTTCGCCCTCGCGCTCGCCTTCGCCGGAAACGATCTGGTGAACTTCATCGGCGTACCGATCGCCGGCTGGGACGCCTTCCAGATCGCCCGCCACGCCGGCGACTCCGCGATGACGATGGATGCGCTCAACGAGAACGTTCCGGCCAACTTCGCCTTCCTCGTCGGTGCGGGCGTGGTGATGATCCTCACGCTCTGGACGTCGCGCAAGGCGATGCACGTCACCGAAACCGAACTCTCGCTGGCCAGCCAGAACGACGAGCAGGAGCAGCGCGAATACGGTTCGTCGGCCTTCGCCCGCGCCATCGTCCGCGCGACGCTCAACACCAACCATGCCATCGAGCGGGTCGTTCCCCAACGGCTCCGCGAGGCGATCTCCCGCCGCTTCGAAGTGACGGACATCGAGCACACCGGCGCACCGTTCGACATGATCCGCGCCACGGTCAACCTCACCACTTCGGCACTGCTGATCGCCATGGCCACATCGCTCAAACTGCCGCTGTCGACCACCTACGTCAGCTTCATGGTGGCGATGGGTTCGTCGCTGGCCGACCGCGCCTGGGGACGCGAAACGGCCGTTTACCGTATTTCGGGCGTGATGACCGTCGTGGCGGGATGGTTCGTGACGGCACTGGGCGGCTTCATCATCGCCTACGTCGTCGGACTGGCACTCGTCTACGGAGGCACCGTCATGCTGATCCTGCTGACGGTGCTGGCGGGCTACATGCTCGTCCACAGCAACTTCATCAAAAAGACGAAGAGCGCCGAAACGACGACCGCCGTCACGAACGAAAACGTCGTCGAAGAGATCGCCACGGTGGTCAGCTCGACGATCAACACCGCCACCCGCATCTACGACCGCACGCTGCTGGCCGTCTTCAAGGAGAACCGCAAGGTGTTGCGCGACCTCAACCGCGAATCGTCGGAACTCTACGAGCGGATGCACGAACGCAAATACCGCATGATGTCGACGCTGCGGATGCTGCGCGAGAGCGATCTCGACACGGCGCAGTACTACGTGCAGGTGGTCGACTACCTCAACGAACTGACCAAGGCGCTCACCCACATCGTGCGCCCCGCATACGGCCATATCGACAACAACCACGAAGGGCTGACCCGCGAACAGACGACCGACCTGATCCGCGTGGGCGACGAAGTGGAGGCGATCTACCGCCGCATCAACGCCATGCTCACGACCAACGACTTCGGCGACATCGACCTGGTGCTCTCGATGCGCGACCGTCTTTTCGAGACCATTTCGGACGCGATCAAGAGCGAGCTGCGGCGGTTCAACACCTCCGGCAAGGGGAGTACGAAAGCCAGTATGCTCTACTTGACGATCCTCAACGAGACGCGCACGATGGTGCTCCAGCTGCGCAACCTGTTGAAGGCGCAGCGCCACTTCCTCGAAACGAAGGGCGTCATCAAGAGCTGGCTCTATTACGCCAAATAAGCGGAATCATTTCGTATCTTCGGCTGACGCTCAGATACTCCGGTCTCGGCAAAACGCAAACGAGTTTGCTTTTGCCCTCGCTTATCCGTATCTTTGACTTCGTCGAAGATACTCCCGTTCGGCAATGTTCAAATAAATTTGACATTGCTCTCACTTATCCGTATCTTTGTCGGGCGCGTCCCGAAACCGGACCGTTCACCGCAAACGGTCCGGTTTTTTCATACAGTGCGAAGCCCGCCGCACATGCTGCGGCAGGCGAAACGGAACGCATCGCACGCTGAGCAACGAAACAAAGACGACATCATGGATATAGCCAAGACCAAACGGCGCGAAAACATCGCCGAATACATCCTCTACCTCTGGCAACTGGAAGACCTGCTACGGGCGCTGCAATTCAGCCCCGAAGCCGTTCACTCCCAGCTCATCGCCCCCCGCAACCTCTCCCAGCCGGAGCAGCGGCTCTATCTGGAATGGTATATGGACATCGCCGACCTGCTGCGGCAGGAGGGCAAGGAGCGGCAGGGGCACCTCGACCACACGCTGCACCTGATCGCCGACCTGCACAACCTCCACCTGCAACTGATGAAGCTGCCCGCCGGGGCCCGCTACCGCGAACTCTACGCCCGCCTCGAACCCGAACTGCCCCGCCTGCGCGCGGTGCTGGGACGCAACGAGACGAGCGACACCGAACTTTGCTTCCGGGCGCTCTACGCGGCGATGCTCTACCGTATCCGCGGCGAAGGAGGCCAGCAGGCCGTCGCCGACACGGTGGAGTATATTTCGCCCGCGATCGCCGAACTCGCTTCGATGTACGGCAAGGTGGAGCGGGGCGAGATCGATCTCTTCGAACGGGAAAAATAGCCGCAGACTGCGGCGAAGCGGAAACTGCCCTGTCGCATGGAAGAAGGGGTTGTCGCAGCCAGCGACAACCCCTTCTTCGGATTACGGACTCTTAAAAACGGCGCAGACGCAACCCCGCGGTGTCGGACGGCTCGCCGCGCAACCTCTGCGACGGCAATTCGCGCAGGTCGGCCACCGAGGAGAACCGCGCGAGGGTGCTACGCGGAGAACCGGCGTCGACCGACAACCGTTTCTCTATGCTCCGGCGTTCCGGACGGAAGGCGCCGAGCGAACCGTGACGGCGGCTGCGCACGGTTTTCGCTACCGTACCCGAAGCCGCTGCGGAGGTGGTGAAAGGTTCCGACTCGAAAATCTTCGTCGTCCGTCCCCCGTTGTAACCGAACGCCACGGCGACATAGGTCGTCGACGGTTCGAGCATATCCGTGAAATCTACGGTACGATTGCCCGAATAGAGCGAATAATCGAATAATCCGTACGCTTTGAGAATATCCATATAGACCTCGGCATAAGCCTCCTTGCCCTCGTCGTAGGCCGTATACTCATCGTAGACGAAGACGTCGGCGAAATAGACCTCGTCGGTATTCGACGGCGTTACGTCGAATTTGGCGCCCGAAGCCGTAACGTCGCGGACGTTCAGGCCAATCGTCATCGTCGAAGGAACAAGTTCGGAGGTTCGCTGCACCGCGCTGGCGACCTCCGTCGTGCGCACGCCCTCGGTACTGACGCCGAAGACGACGGCCACGTAATCGGTTCCCGCGTCGAGGTCGCCCATCGCCAGATCGGCGTCGGTGTCGACCGTCACGTCGCCCGTCCAGATGTATTCGTTGCCGGCCCAGTCGATCTCGTAGCCGTTCTCCATCTCGATGAAGGCGTCCGCAATGGACGAAGGCGTATTTTTGTCGAACAGCTCCTTGCTGCACACGCCGATATAGTAGCGCGTAGCCGCATTGGACGGCCGGACGGAGATGTCGAATGCCGTCACGGAGACATTCCGGAAGGAGATGTCGAACGTGCAGTCGTCCGTCGGCACGAACGCTTCGGTACGCACCGTCTCGCGCGTCACGCCCGTCAGCGGCCTGCCCTCTTCGGTCAGGGCGAACGCGTAGACCACGTACTCCGTATCGGGCGAGAGTTTCGTGAATTCGTAGCCGTCGGGGCCGATCGAAAGAAAGTCGGTCCAGTCGAGATCATAACCGTTGGCCTGGTAATAGGCCGCCGTCTCTTTCAGGTCGGCGACCACCGAAGCGACGATTTCGGCGTCGGTACCCCATGTGTCGAAATCGGCCTTCGCCGCCAGATCGAAATAGTAGAAGCAACCCGTATTGGAGGGCGTCACCTCCACGTCGCAGGTCGATTCGGTCTCTTCGTGCGCAATGGCGAACTCGCAGGAGAAGGGCCCGGTGCGGAACTCGGTCTTCGAGATCGCCGACGTGGCGACCCCTTCGGCTGTCATACCGTAGGCATAGGCGTAATAGTCGGTGTCGGAAGCGAGTCCGGAGATCGTCTGTTCGCCGGTGGGGCCTGTCGTAAGGAACATGTCCAGCATCTCGGCGAACGTCTTTCCAGCCAGGTCGGCCTGCTCCTGTATGTACTCGATGTCGCTGCGGATATAATCGGCCTCGGTCGCATAGCTGTCGAAAAGCGACTTCTCGACCACCATCGGAACATAGCTCGCGGTATCGTCCGACGGCGTCCACGCCACTACGGCGCTGCTTCCGTCGATACCCGACACCCGAATGTCGAAGGTGAGTTCCGGCGTTTCGGGCGCCGGCTGCAAGAGGGTCACCACTTTCTTCTCAGCACCCTTATAGGTCAGCGCGACGTTGGCGATGCGTACCTCGCCCTCGCTCGGATCGAACGCAAAGCCGATCCGGCCGGAAACGGAGTAATCGAACGAATGCACCCACGCATCGGTCGTCGAAGCGGCGATAGCCTCGCCCTCGACCGGATTTTCGACCTCGTATTCGAACCACGACGTTCCGCCTTCGGGCGAAACCGAAAGGGGCGACGCTGCGACCGCCTCCGGAAGTTTGATAACGGGCGCCGGCGCCTCGGGCGATGCGGGATCGTCGGTGTCGCTGTCGCTGCAACCGCCGGCAAGAAGCGCCGAAGCGGCGAACAGAAAAGTCAAAAAACGTTTCATAGGCAAAATGGATTTTGTGTGGCGGTAAAACGGGGCTTTCCGAAACGCCCGTCGCCCTGTCACGGTTAAAAACGATCGATCCGCCGTCCGGCCTGCGGTTTCGCTCCGGAACGGCTTGCGGCCGGATTCGGGATCGGGCACACAGGCAAATATAGCGTAAAATAATTTATATCCAAACATCGTAACCCATTGCATTTCCAGCAGTTGAATTACACTTCCGAGCCGAAAGCAGCAGTTTTCGCACGAATCGGAAGGAAGAATCGGGATTGTCGGGGCGGATCGGTCGCGGACGGAGCGATCGGGTTACGGATCGTAACCTTTCGTTTTTTCGATCTTTTCCGGAATCATCCCCCCCCTCCGTTCCGTGCCCGAATTCCCTTTTACTGCGGGATACCCCTTTCCGCCGGAGCATCAGTCCGTTGACGGCGGCTGTTCATAAAATGTTGATAGGTTTTCCCTGCGAACGGCTGCGGCGCTTGCAAAAGCACTATATTTGCATACAAAGGATGACGGTTCCTTGCCGCCGCGTCATGCGGCGGAGGGATGAAAAGGGAACGCCTGTGCAATTCAGGGACTATCCCCGTAGCTGTAACTTCCACGACAAAGGCCGCACAATCTCCGCCACTGCCGCCAGCGGGCGACGGGAAGGCGTGCCGGCCGGAACGAGTCAGAAGACCTGCCGTCCTCCCTTCGTTCGGAGCTTTCGGGTCGAAGAGCCAGACGATGCGATCTGCCCTGCGGGGATTATCTGCCCGTACCGGCGCGGTCGCTGTCGTATCGCATTCATTCCCGCAACACCGCAGCCGAAATCGCCCTTTCCGATCGTGACCGGTCACGGAGCATCCGTGCGAAGCGCCGGAAGCGCCGCAGAGGACGATTCGACAGGGATTGTCGCCATGAAGGGCGGAGAGGAGACTCTCCGTAACGCAAGTCCGACGGGATTTCATGCCGACGCCCGACCTAAGATAAGTCACCCCCTTCCGTCGGACGCATGTCAACTATGAGCAGTTCCGAAATTTTCATCACCAAGCGCGACGGCAAACGCGAGCGTTTCTCGATCGACAAGATCCGTGCGGCCATCGCCAAAGCCTTCCTCTCGGTCGGGAGTTTCGCCACCGACGAGATGCTCACCCAGATTCTGGGACGCATCCGCGTCGCGGACGGCACGACCGTCGAACAGATTCAGAACCAGGTCGAGACGGCGCTGATGGCCGAACGCTACTACAAGGTGGCCAAAGCCTACATCATCTACCGGCAGGAACATACCGAAGACCGCGAAGTGCGCGACAAGCTGCAATTCCTGATGAACTACTGCGAGGCCAAGAACCCCGCCACCGGCTCGAAATACGACGCCAACGCCAACGTCGAGAACAAGAACATCGCCACGCTCATCGGCGAGCTGCCCAAGCAGAACTTCATCCGTCTCAACCGCCGCCTGCTGACCGACCGGTTGAAGGAGATGTACGGCAAAGAAGTCTCCGACCGTTACCTCGAACTGCTCGACCGCCATTTCATCTACAAGAACGACGAGACGTCGCTGGCCAACTACTGCGCCTCGATCACGATGTATCCGTGGCTGCTGAGCGGCACGACCTCGATCGGCGGCAACTCGACGCGGCCGACCAATCTCAAATCCTTCTGCGGCGGCTTCGTCAACATGGTCTTCATCGTCTCGTCGATGCTCTCGGGCGCCTGCGCCACCCCCGAATTCCTGATGTACATGAACTACTTCATCGCGCAGGAGTTCGGCGAGGACTACTACCGGCGCGCCGACGAGGTGGTCGACCTCTCGCGCCACCGCCGCACGATCGACAAGGTCATCACCGACTGCTTCGAACAGGTGGTCTACTCGATCAACCAGCCCACCGGCGCACGCAACTTCCAGGCCGTCTTCTGGAATATCGCCTACTACGACCGCTACTACTTCGAATCGCTCTTCGGCGAGTTCCGTTTCCCCGACGGGTCGCGCCCCGACTGGGAGGGGCTGTCGTGGTTGCAGAAACGCTTCATGAAGTGGTTCAACGCCGAACGGCTCAAAACCGTGCTCACCTTCCCCGTCGAGACGATGGCGCTGCTGACCCGCGACGGCGACGTGATGGACGCCGAGTGGGGCGACTTCACGGCCCAGATGTACGCCGAAGGACATTCGTTCTTCACCTACATGAGCGACAACGCCGACTCGCTGTCGTCGTGCTGCCGCCTGCGCAACGAGATCCAGGACAACGGATTCAGCTACACGCTGGGAGCGGGCGGCGTCTCGACCGGTTCGAAGAGCGTGCTGACGATCAACCTCAACCGCTGTATCCAGTACGCCGAGCGGCAGGGCATTCCCTACCTGTCGTTCCTCGAAGAGGTGGTCGACCTTACGCACAAGGTGCAGCTGGCCTACAACGAGAACCTCAAAGAGCTGCAACGCAAGGGAATGCTTCCGCTCTTCGACGCGGGCTACATCAACCTGTCGCGCCAGTACCTCACCATCGGCATCAACGGCCTGGTCGAAGCGGCCGAATACAAGGGGATCGCCATCGTCGACAACCCCGACTACGTGCGCTTCACCGAGGAGATTCTGGGGTTGATCGAGCGCTACAACCACAAGTACCGCTCGAAGGAGGTGATGTTCAACTGCGAGATGATCCCCGCCGAAAACGTGGGCGTGAAGCATGCCAAATGGGATCGCGAGGACGGCTATAAGGTGCCGCGCGACTGCTACAACAGCTATTTCTACGTCGTCGAGGACACGACGCTCAACATCGCCGACAAGTTCCGCCTGCACGGCGCGCAGTACATCGCCCACCTCACGGGCGGCTCGGCGCTGCACATGAATCTCGAAGAGCACCTTTCGCAGCCGCAGTACCGCCACCTGTTGCGCGTGGCGGCGCAGGAGGGATGCAACTACTTCACGTTCAACATCCCCAACACGGTCTGCAACGACTGCGGACACATCGACAAACGCTATTTGAAGGAGTGCCCCCGCTGCCACTCGACGAACCTCGACTACCTGACGCGCGTGATCGGCTACATGAAGCGCATCAGCAACTTCTCGCAGGCGCGGCAGCAGGAGGCTGCGCGGCGGTATTACAACCGTC
>ULRO01093668.1_pt1 | contig 13475 bp, 10 predicted proteins | sample 1955421 | NCBI WGS metagenome assembly ULRO01 (sample SAMEA4835682, study PRJEB28245) | human gut metagenome | biome: gut microbiome; material: fecal sample | place: Denmark | collected 2008 | reverse complement strand
GGTTGTGGAGCAGCCGGTAGTGGAGGAAGATCATGGCGGCAGATAGCAAGAACGAGGTGTTAAAAAAACCTGAGCTTCCTGATGTCCAGACACTTGAGCGGGTGGTAAAAAAGCGTCATGAAAGGCGGGAATATCTGAGGATACTCCGCAGTACTGTGGCGTCGCTTCTTGTTGTGGCAGCGGCAGCAGTGATCATATCAATGTTATTTTTGCCTGTTTTGAGAGTAACGGGTACAAGTATGACGCCGACTTTGCATGACGACGAGCTGGTGGTGTGCAGAAAGCGTGGAAGCTTTCAGAAGGGCGATATAGTTGCGTTTTATTATAATAATAAGATACTGTTGAAACGTGTTATCGCTACAGCAGGAGATGTGGTGGATATCAAGGAGGACGGTACTGTTATCGTCAACGGAAAAACCTTGAATGAGCCGTATGTTGACGGCAAAGCTCTGGGAGAATGTGATATTGAGTTGCCTTATCAGGTGCCTGACGAGAGAATATTCGTTATGGGCGACCACAGATCTACGTCTGTTGACAGCCGTACAAAGAGGATAGGCTGTATTGCTGAGGAAGCAGTGCTTGGAAAGGTCTCACTGAGGATATATCCTTTTAAAAGGATAGGCACAGTGGACTAGCGTTTATTATAAATAGTGTATAATTTCGGAGGGAGTGATCCGTTTTGCAGAATTTTAACGGTAAAGTTCGGCAATATCTAAAAGAAAATGAAAGGAAAAAACGCAGTCGCTTGTTCGGTGTGGTGCTGTCTGTAGTTATGACAGTGTCAGTGCTGGCAAGTCTTGTTATGCCTGCAATAAGTGCCACTGAGGGTACTTCCGTGGCAGGTGGAGATGTTTCCTATAACGGCGGAAGTTATTCTTATAAGGATGCGAATAGCGTCACTATAAAATCCTATGATGCGGTCGGTTCAGGAAAAGACCAATCTAAAAAGATCGAATTCAATGTGGAATTTAATTTTGACAAGGGCGCAATGACCAATAGGTATATTTATTTCCCTATCGACGATAATGTTAGCCTGCCCGAGGGCGGTATACCGTCAGACGGAACCTGGGGCGATGTCGAGGATACTCACTTCGATGAAGGACATGGAATTTCAGGTAAGTACAGAGTCGACGAGATAGATGGAAAGAAGTATCTTTTTATTGAGTTTGACGAGCGATATCAACAGAAAAATGAGAAGGACGCTATAAGCGGTAAGGCAAGCTTTGAGGGTAATGTAAAGCGTAAAGATACAGATACAGGTGATAAGACCACTGTTGAGATAGGCGGTCAGACGGTTGAAATAGACGGTTTTACTCCGCTCACTATGTCTGCCATAAAGGACGCAAGCGAAACTGCTGACGGAGTTAGGTGGACTATCACAGTGGACAATCCTGCAAAGAAGCCTCTTGACAGGATCGAGGACAAGCTTTTTAAGGATGCTGTTTACGGAAGCTTCACTGTTTCACCTGAGGGTGCAGGAAGCTATGACGCGTCAAGCGGAAAGTTTGTTTTCAGCGATGGATTCAGCGAAGAAAATGTTACCATAAGCTACACGACCCCATATCCTACAAGCGACCCGAATTTCGTTATGTCAGGTAAGGTGGAAAACAAATCCACCACATATGATAAGGACGGAAATGGAGTAAAGGCAGATAAAACTATTTATTCTGAGTCAAAGAAGGATAAGATCTCAAAAACAGGCAAGAATGTTGACTACGACAATAACGAAGTCACATGGGAAATTGTTGTAAGCAACCCTAGCGGTGCAGACCTCAAGGGCTATCACCTTTATGATGAAGCATTCCCTGATGCAAAGACAGGAAGCTTTGCACTTAAAGCTGATGATGGTTCAGATGTAAAGTACACACTTAATGGAAACACGCTTACGTTTGACGATAAAACAACAGCGTCAAAAATTACTATCGAGTATGTGACAGCTATCGATCCTGACAAGGCGGAAACTACAAATACAGTTAAAATGCAAAGACCTGATAAAAGCCAACCATGGTCTGATATCACATCAAGTGAAACTGTTTATAATAGGTATCAGATATCAAAAAGTGGTTGGATAGATAATAACACGTTAGGTATACTCAAATGGGAAGTAACTGTTAAATGTAATGACAAAAATTCTACCCTTAAAGGCAAGACAATAACTGACAATATGCTTAAAGCAGGACAGATTGTCAGCATAAAGGTTGGAAATGATACCTTTGATGCAACAGTTGCAAGTGACGGTGAGCTTGTTTTGCCTGACAGAATAGGTGACAATAACGAGGTAGTTATTTCCTATGAAACAAAGGTTGCTGACTATGATCTTGGCGACCCTGACAGCAATGGAAATTATGCAGTGAAAAATACTGCAGGTATTGACGGATTCCATTCTGACAAGACAGTTTATTATAAGCCTGTAAACGAGAAGTCAAAAACAGTCCTTGATATTTCTCAGGACGGAAGCAGTGTTACATATAAGTGGCAGGTAGAGGTCAAGCAGACAAACGGTTCCTTTAGGGGTAAGACTATAAGCGATATAATGAACGCTACGTCAAATGATGGCAAGTCAATAAAGAGCGTTCTTGACACTGATTCCATTATCATGTATGTTCAGAGAAATGGAACAGGAAGCTATGATCCGCTTGACAGTTCAAATTACACTGTAGTACCTAATGCCGACAACACTTCGTTTGAGATAAAGTTCAATGATAGTGAAGAATTTGACAATATAAACCTTGTGCAGATAAAGTATAGCAGTACCGTAGATATAACAGGTCTTGACGAAGGTACTATTATAAATGTAAATAACAAGGCTACTTATAAAGGTGAAACATTCGAGCCTAGTGCAGATAATACTAAGTTTACTATAGGCGACAGCTCCAAAGCACCTTATGAAAAGTATGACGCTGCAAGCAGCACAGCAGGTGACACAGTGCATGATCTTAGCAGCCTGCCTGTTGTTACTGTAAATGGTGTTGAGTATTACAGGTTTGATTGGCGGCTTGATGTCAATAAGGACGGCACTTATGAGTATGAGGAAGATGTCGAGATCGTGGATACTTTGCCATCTGGCATGATCTTATATGAGAATAATGATTATCTGAAATATTCAACTGGCGGCAGTTCTTCAACCAATCAGCTTACGACGACTCCTTGGTATCAGTTTAGATATTCCTATGATAAGGGTACAAATAAGATAAACCTAGTAAAAACGGGATATAGCACTACGTATTGGACGTTCTATTACAGCACTCTTGTAAAGGTTGATGATGTTAAGAATGGTGTTTACAAGAATGGTAATGTAGCGTTCAAAAACACAGTTCAGGATAAAGCTGGAAAATATCCGGAGAGAAGCCAGACTCAGACAGTTAAGGAAAAGAACTTGAAGAAAACTTCTTCTCCGAAGTCCACCGGCTGTGAGATAACTTATACCATTGATGTTAACCCTAAAAAGCTCAAATGCTCAACAAACGGAATGATAACTCTCAACGATGTTATCAAGTGCGGAGGCACGGCTGTAGTTAAGACAAAGGACGCTCAGGGTAATATTCAGACAAAAACGGTAAGCATAAATGGCAATTCCGCTGTTGACATGGATCTGAAGTCTATCAAGGTATTTGACGCAGATACGGGTGCAGAGCTTGCTGTGAGTGATTACAGTTATGTGATATCAGATCCGGAGGCAGTTGACAGCACAGTTTCTTGCAGTGCAGATGTTATTACCAACGAAAAGGGCAAGTTTATCGCTAACTTTATTCCAAGTGAAAGTATTGTTGGCGCTAAGGGTACTATTGATCTGACTTTGCCTGAAGGCTACGAAAACGGAAATATAAAGAGTTACTATGTGGCTTATGGCTATATGGACGGCAACAGCTTCAAAGAAGTAAAAGCCTTTGCCAACAAGAGAAGCGAGTGGTCAGATTTTGGCTCAAGCATATCCGTCCCTGTGGAAGAGGTTTCTTCTGAGAAGGCGGGCGGTGTTTTCAGAGTCGAATATGAATACAGGGATAGCAGCGGCTTTTCAAGCACTGAGGTCAGCAATGAAAAAATGCTTTCGGCGGTAAAGTGTTCCGCACTGACAGCAAAGACACAAGATTTTGTAAAGAAACTTGAAATAAACGTTCCAGATCAGCGTCACCTGAAATTAGTTTACGTTTATACAGGAAGTCCTGCAAATGATGAGGACGCTGAGAACGATGGCTATAAAGTCCATGTGTTCAATAATATATCATTTGACACAAACGGCTCTGCTGTAAATGACAGTGAAGATAATGATTCCGAGTTTGAGTTGATAAATCAGTCAAAGGCGTCATCAACAACTGTTGAGCCATTTAAGATTATAAAGGTAGACAGCGGAGACTATAGTATTATGCTTAAGGCTTCTTTTGAGATCTACAGATACACTAAGCTGGAAAATGGCACATACGATTGGCTCCCGGCAGTAGATTTCAAAGAAAATGCTGCGAAAGACAGAAATTCAGTTATCTGGGGAAGTTCGGCGCAGGATAAGGCGCAGACATTCAATGTAAATGCTGACGGGTCATACAACCTTGACCTTGAACCTGCCGCAGGCACCGGAGATACTGAGGGTCATCTTTATAAGCTTATAGAAAAGCAAAGTCCAGAGGGTTATCTTCTTGACGAAACTCCTATATATTTTGCTTTTAAAGTGCGTCCGGCTGTAGTTCCAAGTGAAGTCGGTGAGGACGGATATCAGTTCGTGAAGAACGGAGATATGTTCAGAGTAACAAATCTGCTGAAAGAGTTTAAGATAACTGCAAGCAAGGTTTGGAGCGATGGAAACGGCAATCATTCGGCAGAGAGCGTAAAGTTTCTTCTTGGCTCGTCTACAACTAAGGTTTTAAGCGGTGTTCCAGATGATATTCAGTGGGGCAGTGCTGAGGTAACTCTTAACGAAGCTAACAATTGGAAACATGAGTGGACAAAGCTTCCTGGATATACAAAGGTCGGCAATGATTACAAGCAGCTTTACTACTATATCAAAGAGATCGATCTTGCAACAGGATATGAGGCTGTATACAGTGCAACGGCAATGAGCAAAAACACTGATGTTACAGTTACGAACGTCAAGGGACTTAACATTACGAAGGAATGGCGTGATGAGCTTGGAAACAAGCTTGCTGACAGTGAGCTTCCTGCTGGTATCGACAAGATCGAGGCAGATGTTTATGAGTCCTCTGTTGCACCAAATTCAACCACAAGAGTGAATGGAGATAACGGAATACCAACAGATTGCAAACTTATAAAAACTGTTTCTCTGGAAAAGTCTAAGAATTGGACGGTAACTCTTGACGGTCTTGACAAGGACAAGTATTACTATGTTCTTGAAAAGAATATACCTGACGGCTTTGGCGTTACATATACTTATTCAAATAACGGCAGTGCCACAGGCTTTGATACGATCGTCAATACCAAGAACCCGCAGAAGGTAGAAAATATGGACGTTCGCCTGCAAAAGGCATGGTCTGACAGCGATAGCAATACCCATACCAATGATAAGGTAACGTTCAATATCTATAGGTCAACAAATAAGGCTGACGTGCCTGAAAAATATAACAAGTTTACAGGCACAATGGATAAGGGACAGAATGTTAAATTCAAGATCCTTACAAGCAATGGTGCAGAAATGGCTCAGAACGGAAGCTTTGCCTCTGAGTATACCATGTATGGCTCGGCTAAGTTCAGTTTTACCCTTAATAATGCATGGCTCGAAAAGGGCAATATCAAATATTCAAGAGTAAGACTTATCAATGCGTCAGGCGACGTACTTGCCGATTTCTACAGAAATCAGGACGCTTGGGACCCTGATAAGCAGCAGAGCGTTCCGTCATGGACAGGTACAAGTGAGTATATACGTTTGTCTGGTATTGATAATTCATCATGGGATAAGACTAAATTTACTTTGGATCTAAGCGGTATTGCTTCTGATGTTACAGTTGAGCTTACTGCAAAGGTCGATGATGATAGCAGTTGCTCTTATGAGGTGACAGCTAATGATCTTGGCACACCTGAGAAGACCAACGTTACACCTGTTCCTGATAAAGATGCGATACCTAGCGGTGAAGTATTCTTGTGGAAGCAGATAACGCTCACGGCTGATAACAACTGGTCAAATGCCGTTTCTCTTGAAAAAAATGACATCAAGGGCAATAAGTATTACTATTGGTTTGAGGAGATAGACGTGAACGGTCAGCCGATAAGCACATCGTCATACAAAGCTTACTTCAGATACAATGGCTCAGAAAATGAGAATTGCATTGATATGACAAAGAACGGTGATCAGTATGTTCAGGTCTATAACAACTCTGAGGAAACTTTGGGAGAGCTGCCTGAAACAGGCGGCATGGGTGTTATCCCATTCGTGGCAGCAGGCGGAACAGTCACTGTTGCTGCAACAATACTTTTAGTTACAAAGCGTCGCAAAAAAAACGCTGTAAATAAACAAATATGAAAGGATAAATAATTATGAAGATGAAGAAATTTGCAGCTCTTGCTGCTGCAACCGTTATGTCAGTTTCAGCTATTGCTGCAACATCAGCATTCGGAGTATTTGCTACTACTGATGCTGGCGTTAATAACATTGTTATCAAGGATTCTGATACAAACAGAGTATATAAGGCTTATCAGATCTTTGATCAGGCATCTGCAACAAATACTATCAAGTGGGGCAAAGGCATTAATGGCGATGCTCTGCTTACCAGCCTGAAAACTGCTGGTCTTAGCACTTATATGTCTCAGTTCGACAGTGCCGAGAGCGCAGTAGACGTTGCAAAGATAATATCAGATGCAGATCATTGGACAAAGGAAGATACTGCAAAGTTTGCAAAAGCCGCTTCTGCCTGCATCATCGACAATAAGTCTGTAACCGCCTATGAAGATAACGGTGAGTACACTATTCCACTTCCAAATGCTGGCTATTATCTCGTTGTCGATGCAACAGAAAATAATGGTGTTGATAAGGCTAACTCAGCTCTTATCCTTAACGTTTCAGGCACAACAAACGTTACTCCAAAGAAGACGAAGCCAACACTTACAAAGCAGATCAAGCACAATGAGAATGACTCATGGGGCGATGTTGGCGACAACGCAATTGGTGACGATGTAGAATTCAAGATCACAACAACTATACCAAGCGATGTATCAGCTTATGACAAGTATACATACACAGTTCGTGACCAGCTCAGCGAGGGTCTTACATTCAATAATAACCTTACTTACAAATACTATGACGCTAGCGGCAATGAGATCACTCCTGTTACAGTAGGTCCTAACACAACTGTAGGTGTTGATGATCCAAGCACTGCTGATTTCAAAGAGACATTCTATGTTACTTTCGATATCAAGGAGCTTCTGAAAAAATATCCAAATGTTGATAAGATCGAAACTCTCTATTCTGCTAAACTCAACGAGAACGCTAACGTTGTAACAGGTACACTTCCTAATTCAAAAGACAATAACCCTAACACAGCTTATCTGACATATTCAAACAATCCTCAGGACACAACAGGTAAGGAGAAAGGTGAAACACCTAAGGTTACAGTTTATGACTGGACATTCTCACTTGTTGGTAACAAGGTAGACGAAAAGGGCGAGCCTCTTGCAGGTGCTAAGTTCCAGCTTAGAAATGTTCATGGCGATGCTATCAGACTTGTCAAGATAGCTGACAATGTTTACAGACTTGAGATCGGCAGTGAGGCAGGCTCTGTTGATTATATCGAAACAGACGCAACAGGTAAGTTTACTATCAAGGGCATTGATGATCAGACAACTTACAAGCTTGTTGAGACAGAAGCTCCTGCTCAGTATAACAGAGCTGATCCATATGAGTTCAAGTTTGACACAACATATGATCCTGCTAATACGCTTCAGTCCATCCGTATGCTCGACGGCACTGATTCAGGCACAAGCGGTTCAACAGTTAAGATCATAAACCAGAAGGGCGGCTCACTTCCAACAACTGGCGGTATCGGTACTCAGATCTTCTACGGTGTAGGCGGAGCTATCGTACTGGGCGCAGGTGTGCTTCTCATTGCTAAGAAGAGAGCTAAGAACGACTAATTTTTGAATTTATTTTTACCTTTGTCCTGCCGATCTCGGTCGGCAGGCATCAGGGAGGACTCCATGAGGAAGAAAAGCGGTAAATCAACTACAATTTTATTGGTCTTGTTATTGCTTGTGGGGCTCTCCGTGATGTTATATCCAACAATAAGCGATTGGTGGAATTCAAAAACGCAAAGCCGTGCGGTGGCGACTTATCAGAAAGCGGCAAATGACCTTTCTGATAAGGAGAATGAAGAGATACTCAGCCAAGCCAGAAAATATAATGAAGAGATAGCAAAGCTTGCCAGACCTTTTGTTGATTATGACCAGGTCAAGGGCTATGAGGATATCCTAGATATCACGGGGACGGGTGTTATGGGCTATATTTCCATTCCGACTATAAGGGTGGAGTTGCCTATTTATCATGGCACAAGTGACGGCGTGTTAAATGTCGCTGTGGGACATTTGCAGGGTTCGAGCCTGCCTGTTGGCGGAGCGGACACTCATTCGGTCATTTCAGCACATAGAGGTCTGCCGTCGGCAAAGCTTTTCAGCGACCTTGATAAGCTTGCGGAGGGCGATGAGTTCACTATAACAGTGTTGAAAGAGGTCTATACATATGAGGTCGAGGCTGTTTATATAGTTCTGCCTAATGAAATGGATAAGCTGAACATTATTCCAGGTGAGGATCATGTTACGTTGACTACCTGTACACCATACGGAGTAAATTCTCACAGGCTTCTTGTTCGTGCAAAGAGAGTTGAAACTGCGGACGATACAAAGAGTGTTTCAAAAATAACGGCAGACGCTGTTCAGCTCGATTCTCTTGTGGTCGTGCCTTTTGTAGCAATACCGTTGTTTGTGGTACTGCTTGTGTGGTGGTTTGTGGATTCAAAACGCAAAAAAATCTCTCATGATGAGCTTGTGGCAATGCTAGATAAGCCAGAGAGTGACGATAATGTTGAAAATCTACCTGATAAGGAGAGTAGCAAAGATGAAACTTAAATTTTCTCAGCTTGCAAAGGCTGTTTTGTGTACGGCGGCAATGGCTGTTTCAGCCTTGGGAAGCATGACGATCTCAGCTTCTGCAGCGGATAATATCAATGTGGATATAGTGTGCAAAAATGATACAACGACTGTTAGTAATGCCGAGTGGAGCATATATAAGGTCGGTGAGCGTAAAGAAGCTGACTTTGTCCTTACCGGCGAGTTCAGCGATTATCCTATAGATATGTCTGATTTTACTGACGCTTCAAAAATGCAGGCTGTCGCTGATACGCTCGACAACTACGCAAAAACCGATGGCATAACACCAGTTTCAACAGGCAAGACGGACGCAAACGGTGAAGTAAAGCTTTCTGCTGATTCTGTGGGTCTGTATCTTGTTTCAGGCAAGAGTTTTGAAAACACAACAGCTAAGTTTACACCTTCTCCGTCACTTATCGAGATAGATAAGGATATCGTGGCTGAGGGTCAGATAACAGTTTACACCAAGTTCACATACGAAGAGATCCCAGCAGGGGACAGTGATTATGGTGTAAGAAAGTCGTGGATAGTTCCTGATGGTCAGGAAAAGCTCATACCTGATAGTATCAAGGTGGAGATATATCGTGATGGCAAGCTTTTCGATACTGTTACTCTTGACGCTGACAACAATTGGGAGTATTTCTGGAAAGATGATACTGCGGCTGAGTGGACAGTTAAGGAGATAGATATTCCTGCCAACTACACAGTTGTTACCAAAAACAATGACAAGCTGTTTCTTATAGAGAACACATATAAGTCAGACAGTTCGAGTAATACAGATAGTAGTTCAAGCACACCTGACAGCAGCTCGTCAGGCTCTGATTCATCAAGCTCAACGCCTGACAATATACCACAGACTGGTTCGCTCAACTGGCCGGTGCCTGTACTTATAGGCGGTGGAGTTATCCTTATCGTGGCAGGTTGGAGAGTAAGCAGAAAAGAGAAATAAAGGCGAAACCACATAGGCTCGCCTTTACAACAGGAGAAAAATAGTGACTAAAAAAAAACTAGGACTTTTGTTGATAATAATGGGGATAATGCTGATAGCGGCGGCATTATCCCTTAATTATTACAACTATTTTCATGAAAAGCAAAGTAATAAAAGGATGGAGGCTGTGCTGAGTGACCTGAAAACGCAGATCTCAGACAGTTCAGAGGACAGCGACAGCAGTTCACCCTTTGACATTTTTGACGATAGTCGATCCATGGACAGCGAGATAGATGACCCTGATAAGGATATCGTGCTTGACGGCAACTCGTATATAGGTTTGATTTCATTCCCGACACTGGGGCAGGAGTTTCCTGTGACTCGTGGCTGGAGCTATGCTGCAATGAATACTGCAGCTTGTCAGTACAGCGGCAGACGTGTAGACAATGATCTTATAATCTGCGCTCACAATTACACAGGCTTTTTTGATAAGCTGGATAAGCTCAGCTCAGGTGACCAGGTCATTTTCACCGATGTTTACGGCAGAGAATTTAACTATACTGTCACAAACAGCGAACTGCTGAGCGGCTGGGATTCGCCATCGCTCATAAAAGGTGGTGGCAGCGACTGGGATCTGACCTTGTTCACCTGCACATGGAGTGGTTACAGCAGAGTGACTGTAAGACTTGTTTATTCATAAATATATCAAAAACGCACAGAGTTCTACACCCTGTGCGTTTTATATTCCTGCGGCAAGTCTTATTTTTTTTATATCAAAAGTTTTTAGTTTGTCATCGTATATGCAGTGTCGTTTTGACTTTCTTGGGCGGCGACGTGTATAGTCAATGGCTTCTACAAGGTCATTTGTTTGGAAAACTGGACGTTTCATTGCTTTGTTGTATACTGTGTATCTCATAAAAATACCTCCCAAATAATTCTTATAATTAATTATAACATTAATTGGTACGTTGGTCAATAGCAATATTGTACAAATTTAACCTATTAATTAGATATACATAAATTAGAACAGAAATCGACTTGTTTAAGAACACTTCACGACAAAAGACGACATAATTCTACTTATAAAAATTATAGTGATAGTGGGATATTGTGCAAAAATGAGAATGGTTGGTCAATTTGACGAACGATAAAGTTATAAATTTGTTTTGACAGCGAAAGTTGTAACACAGTTTTCATTGATTGATAATTAATTGAACATTCAAATATGGTATAATACCCTAAAGAATCGGAGAGGAGCGAGGAGTTTTGGATAGCTTTGTGCGAAAATATGGAAGATATGTACCCTTTGCTTTAACTATTATCATAATATTTTGCTGTGCTCTTTTTCTGAAAGACCATGAGTTTTCTGAGATACTCAGTTATTGCCCGGATAATTTGTGGCTTGCCGCATTTGTTATACTGGGATTTTATGGATTGAAGTCTTTGTCGGTGGTATTCCCGCTTGCAGCTATTTTTGTGTGCGTGGGTGCAATATATCCGTTCTGGGTGGGCATTTTGTTGAACGTAATAGGACTATCGGTTTGCTTTACTGTTCCTTATCTTGTGGGAAGAATATCGGGTGGCGATATCATGCGTGTTATTGAGATGAAATATCCTAAGGCACGAAAGCTTGTAAATTATGGACATGACAATAATCTGTTCGCCTCCTACATTTCAAGGGCAGTGGTAGTTGTGCCGGGCGACCTTGTTTCAATGATACACGGCGCACTGCGAATGCCTTACAGACCATATCTTCTTGGCTCGATAATGGGAGTGATGCCTGAAATGCTTGTGCAGACATATATTGGAGCACAGTTGAAGCATTTGACAATAAAATCAGTGCTTGTGATGATAGCACTCATTGCCGCAACGCTGGCTTTTTCGCTGATACTTAATAAAAAGGTCAGCAGGAGCGGCAAGCAGATGGACAAGGAAGATTTTTGATATATGTACAAAAAAGCGGACTGATAACAACAGCCCGCTTTTTTTATTATTTGTCAAAGCTAGGATTGAAAGCGTAGAAATTTTTGCTGTCAAGCATATCCTGAATAAGTCTTAGTCCTTCGCCGAAGCGCTGATAGTGGACTATCTCACGTTCACGAAGAAACTTGATAGGGTCACGGACATCGGGATCGTCAGCAAGCCTGAGAATGTTGTCGTAGGTCAGGCGGGCTTTTTGCTCAGCAGCAAGGTCTTCGTGTATATCAGCAATAGCATCACCGGTACTTTGGAAGATTTCCGCAGAAAATGGTACACCAGAGGCGGCTATAGGGTAAACGCCTGTAGTGTGGTCAACAAAATAGGTGTCAAAACCGCTGTCTTTTATCTCCTTGAGGGAGAGGTCACGGGTCAGCTGATAGATAATAGTGCCGATCATTTCGATGTGGGCAAGTTCTTCTGTGCCGATATCGTTGAGTATTGCCTGCACTTCACGACAGGGGGCTGAGTAACGCTGATTGAGATAGCGAAGCGCTGCACCAAGCTCGCCGTCGGGTCCACCAAGCTGCGAGATAATGACCTTAGCCAAAGCAGGATTAGGGTTAGCGATCTTAACGGGGTATTGCAGCTTTTTTTCATATTGCCACATTAGTCAACACTCCTTTCCCACGGAAAAGGTGATGTTACCCATTCCCATTTCTTGGACGAATTGTTCTGCGTGATCGTCAATGGTCCGTATTTCTCATTGTATTGCGCAGTAAGCTTCTCTTTTTCAGCCTTGTGGCGTGCAAAATATGCCAGACCATCTCTGCAGGTAGGGTGGCTGTCGAGGTAAAGATTAGCCTCTACAAGGGCAAAGCTGCACGCCTGTATCTTTCTAAGAAGCCTCTCCTTTTCACTTAGTATGGGCATTCTTTACAGCCTCCTCTCCTATAAAAGGTTTGTCTATGGACGGGAAGATAGTTCCTCTTGAAAGTCCTACATCTGCTTCATAAGGCTTCTCCCACATCTGAAAAGGCACATATGCCATTGCCAGCGGTGTATCCTCAGGAAATCTTCCTTTCGGAAAAGGGCAGGCAGGTGTGTTATCCTCTGTGTCGTCAGCAAGTATCCTGCCTAACGACAGATTGTCAAACATATCCAAATAAGTTCACTCCTTATGTTGTCTGAATCTCATATACCACAGGTCTCGTGTGGCTGTTTTATCATATGCAGCTTATAAGTCAGTGGTGTATGTATGCAGGATATTATCAAAAAACTTGCAAATCGTTCATTGAAAATACACAAAATTAATTTTCTGTGAACACGCATATTGTTTGTAACAATAAACATAGTTTAAATAACGTTAAATTTGTAAGATTTAATATTGACAAATCGGGCTTCTGCGTGTTATATTAATACTATTGAAAAAAGCATATGCAGTGACATATGTGATCGAAGGAGAGATTATTATGAAAAATGTCAAGAGAATTCTTGCATTAACAGTTTCGGCTGCCCTTGCAGTTTCTTGTTTTGCAGGTTGCGGAAA
>ULRO01054993.1_pt1 | contig 13483 bp, 10 predicted proteins | sample 1955421 | NCBI WGS metagenome assembly ULRO01 (sample SAMEA4835682, study PRJEB28245) | human gut metagenome | biome: gut microbiome; material: fecal sample | place: Denmark | collected 2008 | reverse complement strand
ATGCTGATGGACGTGAGTGTAATACTGATTCTATGTCCTATGCATGGGCAAGCCATTGTCCTCAGCTTAATGTTACTTCAGATTTACGTTTGAAAGAAAATTTAAGTGATAATTATTATGGATTAAGCGAAATTTTAAAACTTAATGTATATAATTATAATTTTAAAGATGATGCTAAGAAAATGCCACAGGTAGGTGTTGTCGCTCAAGATTTACAAAAAATCTTTCCGTCTGCTGTCAGAACAGCCAAAGATGGTTATTTACATATTCGCTGGGATGAAATGTTCTATGCTGCACTCAATGCTATAAAATCGTTGAATGATAAAATCGAAAAATTAGCGCTCAGCCTATCTGGTTTGGAATCTGATGTGAAAACGATAAAAGCAGATCATAAAGTGATACAAAAACAGATAGCTTCTCTTAATGCGAGAGCTGCAAAGCTTGAAAGAAAGTAATGGAGTCTGAATGATGAAATATAATAAATATAATGCGTTTACAATAGCAGAACTTATGGTTATAATGGCACTTCTTGTGATTATTGTTGCAGCTTTTGCCCCGGTATTTACAGTCCGCTATAACAATGCATCTACTGAAAATGTCTGGACATTTGTCCCTAACGATGATGAATTCGATGCTTTTTATGACCAGATTAATAAAAGTATGACAGCTCAGGCTTTTATAGGTGTTACTCCTGCTAATAAATCTGATATTGTAAGATTTAGTCCATATTCTAAAGTAGTCATTCGTCCGTCAAATCAGATAAGAAATGGATTGACAAGAGTTCCACAATCTCAGATTCAGTTTAGATATGGAAATTCAGATAACGGTACCGGAAGACTCGTTGGTGAAATTTATGCCGACCCTAATAATTTGTTGTTTGGCGGATTGTATAAAAACTTAGCGACTGATAATTCTGGAAATACCCAAGCAATGTATAATACTTCATATGGTGTTGATTCCTTATCTAAGTTGTCGTCTGGTTCAGGTAATTCTGCTTTGGGAGTTGGTGCTCTTGCCAAACTTACCTCAGGTAATGCTAATACTGCGAGCGGCTATTTAGCAGGTTCTGCAATAACAACCGGATATGCAAATACTCTATTAGGAACATATGCAGGTGATAAGATTCGTTCAGGGCGTAGTAATACAGTCATTGGTTCTATACATTTAACGGATGAAGCTAAAGGAAATACTATTTTAGGGTATAATGCTTTGTCAAAACTTAAAGATGGAACTTTTGACGGTAACACAGCTGTTGGATATAATACTATGGCTAAATTTACATCTGGAGAGTATAATACTGCTCTTGGTGCAAATACATTTGCAGAACTAGTAACTGGTTCATATAATACAGCTATAGGATATAATGCTTGTGCAGAAATCACTGGTTCTAAAAAAACTTGTATAGGGACAAATTCTGGTATGTGGGACTCACCTTATCCAAAAGAATATAGAAATAAGCATCAATCTTTATATGCTGATAGTATAGAGCGTGTTTATATAGGTGGTACTCCAAAGGTTTTTTATCGTGGATTTGCTGATAATAAAGGACAACATTTTGGTGGTGCTGCTGTTTTAGAGGTGCATAATATTGATTCCAAATCAAATTTAGCTCCGTTTACTAATATTAGTTCCGGTAATTCTTCTGTTGTAATCAATGGTAACTTAATTGTAAGGGGACAGACTTATTTAACAGCTAAAGCATCTTTATATGACAATAAACCTGCATTGATGGGATTTTTCTTAGAGAGACCCAAAAACCGTACACATGCTTTTGGTTACGGAGGACTAGATGGTTCTAACAGAACAGAAAAAGTCCGTGGTAAGAGAGGTCGTATGCACGCACAGCAGGGTGCCAGATTCTCTTGTGTTTGTGCAGTTCCTACGAATGATACGACTGGAAGAACGTCATATGATTGGACTTCTCAGATGTCAGCCCAAAATACTTCTGATAATTGGAGATATGGCGGAACTTATACGGATCAATCTACAGGTGCAAGTATTACTCTTAAGGGTAGCGGTCATGGTTCTACAGATATTGATTTAAACTACGCACATATGTGGGGTGATGGTTCATGTTGTCCTGATTTGAGGTCTGATATAAGATTGAAAAATTTGGAATCTGTTTATACTGCAGGTTTGGATGAAATTAATCGTTTGAAAATTTACAATTATACCTATAAAAATGACACTGATAAGTTACCTAGAGTTGGGGTAATTGCACAAGATTTAAAACGAGTTTTCCCTACTGCGGTATCTAAGGATGAAAAAGGGTACTACAGAATTCGTTGGGATGAAATGTTCTATGCTGCAATCAATGCCATAAAGACAATTAACTCTAAAGTTGAAACTTTAGCTGCAAGAATTGTCAAAGATCAGGCTCGTATTGCCACATTGAAAGAAGATAATGCAAAATTAGAGCAGAAACTTGATACCTTAGCAAAAGAGTTAACTAAGCTAGAATATGATAAAAAATAATTTTGATGTTTTTTTCAACTATTATCAAAATCAAAAAACTAGTAAAAAAATGGAGTATCAATCGATACTCCATTTTTCATATTACTTATGTTTTATATCATTATGCGCAACCACATCCGCAGCTAAAAGCTTGAGATTTTAGTGTTTCAGCTTTATCAACATGTTCCCATGGCACGTCTATATCTGTTCTGCCCATATGTCCATATGCGGCTAATAATTGATAGAATTTTCCGCCATTTTTAGATGGTAGATTTCTTAAATCAAATTTATTAATGATAGCTGCCGGTCTTAAATCAAAGTTTTTAGAAACAAGTTTAGAAATTTCATCATCTGAGATTTTTCCTGTTCCGAAAGTATCAACCATGATTGATAATGGTTCAGCAACACCTATAGCGTAAGCTAATTCAATTTCACATTTTTCCGCTAAACCTGCTGCTACAATATTTTTAGCAACGTAGCGTGATGCGTATGCCGCTGATCTGTCAACTTTTGTCGGATCTTTTCCAGAAAAAGCTCCGCCGCCATGTCTTGAGTAGCCGCCGTACGTATCAACAATGATTTTTCTACCGGTTAAGCCAGAATCGCCTTGAGGACCGCCAATTACAAATCTGCCTGACGGATTTATTAATATAATAGTATTTTCATCAAGTTGAATTTTTTCATTTTCAAATACAAAATCTATAACAAGTTTTTTTAGATCTGATTTGATAATATCTTGTACTTTTTGGTTATCTGAAATTCCATTAATTTCAGGATTGTGTTGAGTTGATAACAAAACAGTATGTATTCTTGATGGTTTTCCATCAACATATTCTACAGTAACTTGAGATTTTCCATCAGGTCTAAGGTAATCAACAAGACCCAATTTTCTTATTTGAGCTAATCTGTATGATAATTTATGAGCTAAACTGATAGGTAGTGGCATAAGTTCAGGTGTTTCGTTACAAGCATAGCCAAACATAATACCCTGGTCCCCGGCTCCTAGTTCTTCTGTTTCGGTTACTGAAGTATCTGCATTTGTTTGTCTTGTTTCTAGTGCTTTATTTACACCATTACCAATATCTGTAGATTGTTCATCAATACTTGTTAATACTGCACAGGTATTAGCATCAAAGCCGCCGGCATTTGAACCAACATAACCTATATTTTTAATAGTGTTTCTTACAACCTGTGGTATATCAACATAACAGTCAGCTGTTATTTCACCGCAAACAAGAGCCATGCCTGTTGTTACAGTTGTTTCTGCGGCAACTCTTGATTGTTTGTCTTTTGTCAAAAATTCGTCCAATATCGCATCTGATATCTGGTCGCAAACTTTGTCAGGGTGTCCTTCTGTTACTGATTCAGAAGTGAATAAAAAATTTTTTGGTGTCATCTTTTTCTCCTTAATTTATTTCTTAGCCGGTAAGTTTTTTAATTCCAACCCGGCACTCCATTTTTTTATAGTGTAGTTCAAATTTATTTCTAAATCAAATTTATGTTAATTTTTAATAAGAAAAAAGACATCTTAATAAGATGCCTTTTTGTAATTGTAATTTACTATTTTTATTTATTTTTTAATTTCTCTATTCTTGCCGAAAGGTTTTCAACTTGCAGTTTTAGTGAATTGTTTTCGTCTTCTAATTGCGCAATTTGAGATTCTACGGTTGTAGCGCGTTTTGCAAGAGCTATAATCTTTTTATCCAATTCTTTTATTGCATTTATTGCAGCATAGAACATTTCATCCCAACGAATACTCAAATATCCGTTTTCATCTTTTGTTACAGAATTAGGAAATATTTTACGCAAATCTTGAGCTATAACACCTACTTGCGGTAATTTTTTCAAGTCTTTTTTGTAGTTATAGTTATAAACTTTTAACTTGCTAATTTCAGCTAATCCTGCAAGGCTTCTGCTTCCGATATTTTTCAATCGTCTGTCAGAAGATGATAAATTTGGAACTTTGTCTCCAATATCTCTCCAGCCAGTATAGTCAGTCTGATTATCTGAAATAACACCACCATTCGATTTTACACCAAATAATTGGTCAGTATTAGAGCCTGAGACTTCATAATAAGAATAAGAACGCAAAGTTGGACCATTGGTAAGGAACGTGCGTCCTCTAACAACTAAATTGCCATTAACAACAGTCGTAGTATTTGAAACTATATTGGGACCGTTTTTAGGCTGTCCCAACCATCTATTGTGTCCTCCAACGTTATGAATTTCTAGAACTGCATCTCCACCGTAATTATATGGAGTTCCGCCAATATATGTTCTCTGAACATTATCTTGTGTCGCCTTGAGGTATTTTTCCCCAGTAGACTTTGGTTTTGGACCGGAATTATAGCCTATACAAGTTTTTTTAGACCCTGTTGTAACGTATTCACAAGCGTTGTACCCAATGGCGGTATTGTAACTTCCGGATGTCAAGTTTCCTAAAGCATTATAACCTATTGCAGTGTTATTAGAGCCTGTTGTTATTGAAGCAAGGGCTCTATAACCTACAGCAACGTTTTCATTTCCTGTAGAAGTACCATTATTCGCGCCACCTCCTGCATAAGCTCCAATGTAGGTATTGCTATCAGCATTGGTTATAGCAGCACCAGCTTTATAGCCTATAGCAGTATTGTCTTTTGCACTTGTCGATTTGTTTCCGGCCATATAACCAATGTAAGTATTTCTTTCACCATTTGTGACACTAGTACCTGCTAGATATCCGATAGCAACATTATTCTTACCTGAAGTCGTATTTAACATTGCCTTGTAACCAAGTGCAGTATTTTGTTCAGCTTTATTGTTTGTACCAACCCCACTTATAAGTGAATTTAATGCTCCTGTACCAATACCCAGATTATTTTTTATAAGTGTATTACCATCCGTATTATATTTCATATTTTCATATGTACCGCCAATAAGGACATTTTTTGAATCCATTAGCCATGTTCCGGCTAAATCTCCTCTTTCAGAGTTGCGACCATATCTGAACTGAATTTGTTTTTGAAGTGCATCGCTTGATGTAACTGGGCCTGAACGTATAACCACTTTTGAATAAGGTAAAAACATTGAAGAAATATGTGATTTTTCCTGCGGTGATACACCGAAGAATAATTCCCCTGTAAATTCAGCTGATCCAGGATCATAATAAGCGTTTAGTGTATTAGTTAAATCTGCATAACTCCACACAGCGTATTTACTTCTGTTAGTAGTGATTCGTCGTTTAGTAATCAATGGTGCAAACGCTGCTAATATAATAGTTAAAATAAGAATAACAATCATAATTTCTGCTAAAGTAAATGCTTGTTTCTTCTCAATTTTCATACTCAAACTCCATTTATAAACATTCGTATCTATTCTATTAGTATACCATATTTATATACTTAATTCAATAATTGAAATTATTTGTTACAATTATAAATTCCAAATATATTTTTGTGTTATTCTTTTATTATATGCAATGAAATGAGGATTATAGTATGCTAGCTACAAATATTGAAGATTTACCTACAGTTTATGACCCTAAAGAAACGGAAGAAAGTATTTACAAATTCTGGGAAGAGAATGATTTATTCAAGGCTGATGCAAAAAGTGCTAAAAAGCCTTATTCTATTGTTATTCCACCTCCAAATGTTACCGGTGTTTTACACATGGGGCATGCTTTGGACGAGACTCTACAGGATATATTGGTTCGATATCACAGAATGAGTGGTTATGAAACTCTTTGGGTACCCGGAACCGACCATGCCGGTATTGCGACTCAAAATGTAGTAGAAAAGAAACTCAGAGAGCAAGGTATTTCTCGTCATGATTTAGGTAGAGAAAAGTTTTTAGAAGAAACATGGAAATGGGCTAATGCTCATAAATCAAGAATCCTTGACCAGTGCAAACGTTTAGGTGCTTCTTTTGACAGGTCAAGAGAAAGGTTTACTTTTGACGAGGGGTGTTCAGAAGCTGTAAAAGAAGTATTTGTCAAGTTATACGAAAAAGGTTTGATATATAAGGGTGCTTACATTGTTAATTGGTGTCCAAGATGTCAGTCTGCAATTTCGGATGTTGAAACTGAATATGAAACAGAACAAGGACATATGTGGGAAATTTCTTACCCGTTAAAAGGTGAAAGTGGGGCGATAATTGTTGCAACTACCCGTCCTGAAACAATTTTTGGAGATGTTGCAATTGCTGTTCACCCATCTGACCACAAATATTCTGAGTTAATTGGAAAAACAGTTGTTATTCCATTGACCGGTAGGGAAATACCTATTATTGCTGATGAATATGTTGATAAATCTTTTGGTACAGGAGCTGTAAAAATTACTCCAGCTCATGATCCTAATGACTTTGAAGTCGGAAAACGTCATAACCTAAAACCAATCTGGGTTATTGATGAACAGGGTAAAATGAAAGCCTGTGGTGAGGTCCCTTGTAATTTACATGGACTTGATCGCTATGACGCCCGTAAACAAATAATTAAAATGCTCGAAGACAATCATTCATTACTACGAGTGAGAGAGCATGAACATAATGTCGGAAAATGTCAAAGATGCGGAACTACAATTGAACCGTTACTTTCAGAACAATGGTTTGTTAAAATGAAGCCTTTAGCTGAAGAGGCTATTGCTGCAGTTAAAGATGGCCGAATTAAATTTATTCCTGAACGTTGGGAGAAAAATTATCTAGGCTGGATGGAAAATATCAGAGACTGGTGTATTTCACGTCAGTTGTGGTGGGGACACCAAATTCCTGCTTATATTCATAATGAAACAGGAGAAATTATTGTTGCTAAAGAAAATCCTGATCCGCAAAATTATACACAGGAAACAGATGTGTTAGACACCTGGTTTTCTTCAGGTTTGTGGCCGTTTTCAACTATGGGATGGCCTAATACTGACAGTGAAGATTTTAAAAAATTCTATCCAACAACTACCCTTGTAACCGGTTTTGATATTATTTTCTTCTGGGTTGCAAGAATGATTACAATGGGACTAGAATTTACTGGTAAAGCTCCTTTTTCTACTGTTTATATTCACGGTTTAATTCGAGATGAAAAAGGACAGAAGATGTCAAAGTCTAAGGGTAATACAATTGATCCTGTAGTTATTATTGATAAATATGGCTGTGATGCATTGAGATTTACAATGACTTCACTATGTACATATGGAGGTCAGGATATAAAAATTAGCGATGAGCGTTTTGAGTACGGCAGAAATTTTGCAAATAAAATTTGGAATGCTTCACGCTTTGTTTTGATGAATCTTGGCGGTGTTGATAATAATGATATTGATTATTCAAAATTAACTATTGCAGATAAATGGATTCTCGATAAGTTAAATAATACTGCTAAAGAAGTTAATGAAAATATTGAAAATTATAGAATTGGCGAAACAGCTCATGTATTGTATGACTTTTTCTGGAATTCTTATTGTGACTGGTATGTTGAAATTGCCAAAGTCCAATTGCAGGATGAATCAATAAAACTTAATACTCAAAGAGTTTTAAGATATGTTCTAGATATGGCATTGAGACTTATTCATCCTATAATGCCGCATATTACAGAGAGAGTTTGGCAGTTGATACCTCAAAAATCAGAATTTAAAGCTATTATGCGCGCAGATTTTCCAAATTTTGAGGATAAGCTTTCATTCCCGGCAGAGGCAAATGAAATGGAATTGGTATTTGAAACAATAAAATCGTTGCGTAATGTTAGACAAAGTTTTAATATTCCGATGAATGTAAACTTTAATATTACAGTTCATGCTCCAAAAGACGAAAAAACTGTTTTTGAAGCAATTGAAAGTTATATAAGAAGAATGGCTAAAGTTGAACAGATTACGTATTCGGATGACATGTCACCATCTGCTGAAAAATCTGCTACAGCTGTTGTTTCAGCATCAAAAATAGTTATTCCTCTTGAAAATTTAATTGATTTTAATGAAGAAATAGCAAGACAAGAAAAGAAATTAGGAAAGCTTCAAAATGAAAGAAAATCTTTGGAAGGTAGAATTAATAATCCTAAATTCGTAGCGAATGCTCCTTCTGAATTAATTAAGCAAACAAAGGAGAGAATTGAGGAAATTGTAGTTCAAGAGACTGCAATTAATGATTTGATATCATCTTTGAAATCTTAAGATTTGTAACATTTATGTAGTAAAACCCTGGATTCCTATTTAAATTTATAATCCGGGGTTTTTTAATCTAAAAAAAAGGAGAAAATGTATGTCTATATCAAAAGTATCACTAAATTTTGCGCAAAAAGCAGTAAAAGAAGGTAAACAATTTACACATATACCTTTAAAAAACAACGAATCTGCAAATATTTTATTTAACAAGAATTCAGTAGATTGCTTTATTGTCAGCAATAATAAGATAGTATCAGGTCGTGGTGCTACAGGACCAAAAGAGCATGTTGGAAAAGAATTAGCTAAAATTCTTGACAAGCTTTCTGGTTTTGTTGAGTCCGCTGATGAATTTAAAAAGACTACTATGAAGAATTTAATTAATAATTTTAGCAAATAAAATATAAAAACTTTACATATTTTAAAAAATTTGCTAGTATATGTGCATAGTTTATAGTAGTGTCTATTAGACAATGGAGTTAGATATGGTTACAAAAAAGGAAACATCGGATTTAGATTTTGAATCATTACTGGAAAAATATGATTATAAATTTCAAAAGGGGGACTTGGTCAAGGGAATTATTTGCGGGTTTGACAGTCAGGGTGTAATGGTTGATATAGGTGCAAAAACCATTGCAGTTATTCCAACTTATGAAGCAGTTGACAAGGGTGAAAATCCTGAAGATAAGTTTCAAAAAGGTCAAGAGGGCGAATTCCTCATTATAAAAGAAGAAGATGAAGATGGTAAATTTTTACTTTCTAAGAAAAAAGTAGATTTTGCATATGCTTGGAAAGAACTTGAAAAAGCGAAAGCTGATGATGAAACTATAATGGGAACCGTTGTAAATGTTGTCAAAGGCGGCGTTTTGGTTGATGTATCAGGTGTCCGCGGATTTATTCCATCTTCGCAACTAAGAACCCGTGAATCTGATGTTGAAGTTGGTTCTAAATTAGAACTTAAAATTTTGACTCTTGACGCTCAGCAAAATAACTTTATTCTGTCTAATAAAAAAGTCTATGAAGACACTGCAGAAGAAGCAAGAAAAAATATATTTTCTCAAATCGAAGCCGGTCAGGTTGTTAAAGGTGAAGTTGTTAGAATTACAGATTTCGGTGCTTTTATAGATTTGGGCGGAATTGATGGATTGCTTCCATTGTCTCAATTGTCATGGAGATGGATTGATCATCCTACAGATATTTTAAAAGTTGGTGATAAGATTGATGTTGAAGTTATTGCAGTTGATCATGACAAACAAAGAGTATCTTTGAGTTTAAAAAATCTTGAACCGGATCCATGGATAGAGGCCGAAAAACAGATCAAAGAGGGGGATAAAGTTGAAGGTACCGTTACCCGTTTGAAACATTTTGGAGCCTTTGTTGAAGTCTTTCCTGGCGTTGAAGCCTTACTTCCACATAATGAAGTGGTAGATTATCAGAATGATTCAAAAAATATTCTTCAAGTCGGAGATAAAATTAGTACTTATATTTTAAAATTTAATCCGTCAGATAAGCGTATTGCGCTATCTATCCACGAACAATCTGTTTCAGAAGCCGGAACTGAAGAGTAAATTTCAGTAGTCGCAAATAATATTTTAAGAGTTCAAGGGGTATTTTCTCTTGAACTCTTGACTTTTTAAATATTATCCTTATAACAATATCATACATTTAGATGTTTATAACTCTTAGAATCTAATACATAATGAATCAAGAAAGAGTAGTAAACAACATGCCATTCAGATACAGACTGCAAAAAGTTCTAGATTTCAGAATAAATCAAAAAGAAGAACAAAGAATGAAAGTGCAAAAGGCGCAACAGGCAGTGTATCAGGCAGAACAGGATATAAAGAAGAATAATCAGGATATTCTTGATACCAAAGAAGGCATGAGAGCTGCTGATCCTAGAATGTATGAAACGTATGATAATTTTCTAAAACATTTGTGGAAAAAAGCAGAACAGCTTGAATCTGTAAGGCAGGAGCTTCAAAAAAAACTTGATATCGAAATCCAAAAATTAGTGAAGTGTGAACAGGCAGTTAAAGTTCTGGAAAAGCACAAAGAAAAAAACAAAGAAGCGTACCTGCAGGAAGAAAAAGCCGCAGAATTAAAACAATTCTCTGAACTCGGAGTCACAAGATTTTTCAAGCAGCGTCAAGAGCGTACCGAAGAAGAAGCAAAAGAATTATTAAAAGAAATAACTAAAATAGAAGGTATTTAATATGGGTATAGAAGCAACATCATCAACATCGGTCAGTAGTTCATCAACAGTGCAAACTTCTGCTGCATCAAATTCTGAAAATGCTAAGAAGACTTCTGCAGATTCTTCATTCAAAGATGAGATGAAAAATATTTCAACTGAAACTAAAAAGGATGAAGACAAAACTGTCGATAAATCTGATGATAAGGTTAATTCTGTTCAAAATGATTCTAATAAAGAGTCTGAAAATATTACTTCAAAGGATAAAGATGATGCTAATAGCGAAAATTTCTCTTTATCATGTTCTGTAACAGATGCAGAAATGTCTAGATTGAATGCCCTTAATTCTTTAAATAATGCAAATGCTATGCTATCTAATGATATTTCCCAAGTTGCGAAAATGAATGAAAAATCTTCTATTTCAAAAGCTGCGGGTATTGGAACTGTTTTTAATTTTGGGCTTTCTGACTCTAATACAAAAAATACTATATCTATGACTCAAAGTGATGCTCAATTTTTTATAAACCTAACACAGAATAATGAAACAAATATCTCTACTCAAAATGTTGTGGCTCAGGCTCAATCAATGTTGAATAGCGGGGCTGAAGCTGCAGAAGTAAAACAGAATGTTCAGGTTTCTCAAACTTTGTTAAATGCAATAAGTCAGGCAAGAGAAAATAATCAACCTCTAAGAATTGATTTTGATCAGAATGTTTCAGTTATCCTTAGAGTTGGTAAAGATGGTGCAGTTGCTGCTCATTTTATACCTGGGGATAAAGCTGTAGAGCAGTATTTGAGAAATAATATTGATAATCTGAAAGCTACTTTTAGTGATAATGATTTACCATATACTGATTTATCTTATTCAAACAGCAGTAAACAGCAAAATGAAAGAAGAAGACAAAATAAACAACAAGGAGAATAAATATGAATGATGCTTTTATCACAGCATTGAATACTCAATATGCAACAGTAAACTGGATGGATGTTATTGCAGATAACATGACAAATGTTTATACACCAGGTTTCAAAGAAAAGCAGGTTAATTTTAAAACTTTCCTTGGCGGTGCTATAAACGATGACTATGCAAAGAAAATGAGTCAGGGTAAATCTACTCCGGGTACCTCAAATGACAATGTTTTTTTAGAGGGTAAAGGCTTTTTCTTGACTAAAACACCTGAAGGACGTAGTGTTTATACAAGACTTGGTGAATTTACCTTTGATGGTGAAGGTGTATATCGAGCTAAAAATGGTAATACAGTCCAAGGATATATCTTGAATGATAAAGGTGAAATCATGCAGGGTACAAAGGCCATAAGTGCTGATTTGTACCAGGAAACAGCATTAAAGGGTGGAGCACTTGATGTTCCTACTACAAGTATTAAGATGTGGATTGATCCTAACAATGGTAAATATTTGGGCAAATATGATGAGTATGAAATAAAGAATGATGGAACTATTGTTGGTAAAGCTGAGAGTGGTAAAAAAGTCGTTCCATTATATAGAATTACAACAAGAAATTTTCATAATGCTGCAGGGTTGTATGAATATAAAGATGGACAATTCTTAGAAACTGAAGAATCTGGAAAACCCGTGCTTGGCTGCGGTGAAATTCGTTCAGGTTTGATAGAATTATCAAATGCAGATTTTAAAGGTAATATTTCTTATTATCAAATGGCAAAAATGCAAATGGAAGTTGTTAATAAGCTAATTTCATCTAATAAAGATTTATTACAACAAGCTATGCAGCTGGTAAGCAGTTCTTAGTATTTGATTTTAATAATGTTAAACTCCATTTTAAGAGGCTATATGCCTCTTTTTTATATGTGTATATGTAATATATTTACTTTTTAAGCAAAAACTTGTACAATAAAGAAAGACAGTTATGTTTTAGAATAGATGAGGTGTTTATTATGGAAAATTTAAAAGTTGCAATAGGTTCTGATCATGGCGGTTTCCGTTACAAAGAAAGCGTTATGGATTATTTGAAAGCCAGAAATATTGAATTTGTTGATGTAGGAACTCATACTCCGGAGTCTTGTGATTATCCGGAAATTGCAAGAAAAGTTGCAGAAAAAGTTATATCAGGCGAAGTTAATAGAGGTATTCTAATCTGCGGTACCGGCATAGGAATGTCACTTGCCGCAAACAAAGTTCATGGAATTCGTGCAGCATTATGCGGCGATACTTATTCTGCGCGTGTTTCAAGAGCTCATAATAATGCAAATGTACTTTGTCTTGGCGAAAGAGTTATTGGCGAGCACCTAGCTTTAGACATAGTTGATATTTGGCTAAAAACAGGTTTTGAAGGCGGCAGACACAAACGCCGTGTTGACATGATTGAATAGAAAGGTAAGACATTGAAAGATTTAGATTCACACAAATTTGCATGTATTGTTGCACAGTTTTTAGATGATAAGTTGGCAAAAGATATTACAATTTTGAATATAAGTAATGTTTCATCATTGGCTGATTACTTTGTTATAGCTACAGGCGATTCAACACCACAGGTAAAAGCCCTGATGGAAACTACAAAAGATAAGGTCAAAACTGAATTCTCAAGACTTCCTGTAAGACAGGAGAATGATGCGAAAAATCGATGGAATTTAATTGATTACGGTGATGTTGTTGTTCATATTTTGCACAAAGAAGAACGTGAAACATATGCAATTGAAAAATTCTGGAGCCATGCATATAGTGTACTCGAAGATGAATGGCGTGA
>ULRO01055309.1_pt1 | contig 13752 bp, 7 predicted proteins | sample 1955421 | NCBI WGS metagenome assembly ULRO01 (sample SAMEA4835682, study PRJEB28245) | human gut metagenome | biome: gut microbiome; material: fecal sample | place: Denmark | collected 2008 | reverse complement strand
TATGGAAATACGCCGGATTCACCGGAAGCATACATGAAACGTCTGAAAGAGCTTACAGATGTTTTACTGGATAATGAGAACATGTTTGCACTTTGCTATACGCAGCTTACAGATGTGGAACAGGAACAAAACGGACTGTATACGTATGACAGACAGCCGAAATTTGATCCGGAAATTATTCATGCTATTTTTTCAAGAAAAGCTGCCATTGAAGATTAAGAGTAAAAACGTTCAAGCCTTACAGAAATAAATATATGAATATGACAGGAGAATACATAAAATGAGAAAATGGACACGTGTTGGATTTCAACCCAATCTTCCATTAGAGGAAAAAAGACGTGTGACGGAATGTAAGGAGCATATCAGACTTTCAAAGGAAGCTGCAAAAGAAGGTATGGTGCTGTTGAAAAATGAGAAAAAGCTTCTGCCTCTTGCAGAAGGAACCAGACTTGCACTGTTTGGGAAAGGAAGTTTTGATTATGTAAAAGGCGGTGGAGGAAGTGGTGATGTTGCGGTTTCCTACGTGCATAACCTTTATGATGGGTTTAAAATGCAAGGAAATGCAGTTATGCTTTATGAACCCCTGGCAGAATTTTACAGAGAAAATGTTCAGGAACAGTATAGGCAAGGTGCAATGCCAGGTATGACAATAGAACCTGAACTTCCAAAAGGACTTGCTGACGGTGCAAAAGCATTTGCAGATGTGGCAATTGTTGTAATAAGCCGTTTTTCATCAGAAGGCTGGGATCGCTCCAGCCTTGATAGTCAGTTAAGCGAAATGTCAAGGGAAGAGCTGGAAGATAACTACATGGCAAAACTGATTGCGAAAGCCTTTCCAGAGGGAGATTATTTTCTGACAGAGAATGAAAAGGCAATGTTGAACATGGTGAAAGAACGGTTTAACCGTATTGCAGTGGTTCTGAATGTCGGTGGAATTGTAGATGTTTCCTGGATAAAAAATGATGACCGGATTTCAGCCGCCCTTCTTGGCTGGCAGGGGGGAATGGAAGGAGGGCTGGCCATGGCAGAGCTTCTTCTGGGAAAAGGAAATCCGTCTGGCAAGCTGACTGATACATTTGCAGCTTCCTTAGATGATTATCCATCAACTGAAAATTTTCATGAATCCTGTGACTATGTAAATTATACAGAAGATATTTATGTAGGATACCGTTATTTTGAGACGATTCCAGGTGCAAAGGAAAAGGTTATATATCCCTTTGGATATGGGCTTTCCTATACTGATTTCAGAGTGCATACAGATTCTGTATGGGAAACTTCAAAACATATTTTTGCAGAAGTTCACGTGACCAATACAGGGAACATGGCAGGAAAAGAAGTGGTACAGCTTTACTTTAACGGACCACAGGGTCTTCTTGGTAATCCGGCACTCCGGCTTGCTGCTTTTGAAAAAACCCGTCTGCTTCAGCCTGGAGAAACACAGGTAGTTTATCTGTCATTTGAAAAAGCGGACATGGCTTCCTATGATGATCTCGGGAAAATTCAGAAGTCAGCCTATATTCTGGAAAAAGGAATTTACAGATTTTACATTGGAATCTCTGTAAGGGATACAGAAGAAGCCGCTTATACATTCGAGCTTACAGAAAATATAATTGTAAAACAGCTATCAGCGCATTTGGTTCCAACAAGTCTGAAAGAGCGTATGCTTTCTGATGGTACCTTTGAAATGCTTCCTCAGTATGAATGCAATGATATGAATGAATGTGCATTTGAAAAACTGAAAACGGAAGAAGAGGATTGTATTGTGCCAGAAGTGCGCTGGTGTTCCCGTCGAAAATGGTTTGATAATTGTGGAAGAAAACAGTTCATTGATGTAGCTGAAGGAAAGCTTTCATTGGATGAGTTTATGGCACAGTTAAGTGATAAGGAACTGCTTCATCTTCTCGGCGGACAGCCAAATACAGGTGTTGCAAATACATTCGGATTAGGAAATCTTCCTGAGTACGGGGTCCCTTCAGTAATGACTGCAGATGGACCAGCAGGACTACGCCTTAATATCGGATGTACTGTGAATACAACAGCCTGGCCATGTGCAACGCTTCTGGCATGTACCTGGAATCCGGCACTTGTATGGCAGGTCGGAAAGGCAGGCGCGAAGGAGGTAAAGGAAAATAATCTTGCTGTATGGCTGACACCAGCTGTAAATATTCACAGAAACCCTATGTGTGGAAGAAATTTTGAATATTATTCCGAGGATCCGCTGATTGCTGGAAAAATGGGTGCCGCTATGGTAAAGGGGATTCAGTCACAGCATATTGCAGCATCTGTAAAGCATTTTACAGCAAACAACAAAGAAACAAACAGGAAAAATAGTGATTCCAGGGTATCGGAGCGTGCACTTCGTGAAATTTATCTGAAGGGCTTTGAGATTATTGTAAAAGAAGCACAGCCTTGGACGATCATGTCCTCTTACAATGCTGTTAACGGACACCGTACTTCAGAGAGCTATGAGCTTTTGACAGATATTTTGCGTGGTGAGTGGGGATTTCAGGGTATGGTTACAACAGACTGGTGGACATGTGGAGAGCATTATAAAGAAATAAAGGCTGGAAATGACCTTAAAATGGCAACAGGGTATCCGGAGCGTGTGAAAAAAGCTATGGAAATGGGATTGCTCGGTCGACAGGAACTGGAACAGAGTGCAAGACGCGTATTGGAGCTTATTTTGAAAATTGATTAATTTTGTATAAAAAATCAAAAAAATAACAGATAAAAACATGAAATTGTAATATTCATTGAGGTATTATATAATAGTATAGTGTCAAAATATTTTTTGCTACTGGCAATGTTGATATTTTCGCACAACCCCCTTGGTCAGGTGATTGGCTGGCAGTGTTCCACGAACAGATCATTTGACGCAGGGGGTATTTGTGTTAAAAAATGTATGGGTGGGAATGAGAGCAAATGACAAGACGAAAAATTCTTATTGTGGAAGATGAAGTGCTGGTAAGATGTGGATTAAGGTCCATGGTGAACTGGGAAAAACTGGGGCTGGATGTAATTGGAGATGCTTCCAATGGAAAAGAAGCCCTGGAAATATACAGAAAGAAAAACCGGATATTGTTATGACAGATATTAAAATGCCGGTTATGGACGGACTGGAACTGATCGAAAAAATACGGGAACAGGATCAGAGCACCAGGATTGTCCTACTGACCTGTTATGAAGAATTTTCTTATCTGATGAGAGCTATGAAGCTAGGGGTGTCTGATTATATTTTAAAACTAAAAATGAAACCTGATGAGATTGAAAAAGCAATGGAGAAGGTATGTAAAGAACTGGAACAGAAGAATCCCGATTCCAAAAATGAAACAAAAGCAGTGCAGGATAAATCAGATTTATTCGGGCAGTATGTTTTTTATCACCAGATTAATGAAAATACTTTTCGGGAACAGTTAAAAAAGCTTGATTTTCAGGTTTCGGAAAAATCATACCGAATCTGCAGGATGGAAATTGCAAATTATAAAGAGGTATGTGAAAAAACAAAAGACGAACAAGGAGCTTTGATCCAATTCCTGATCTTTAATATGACAGAGGAAATACTGGGAAAATATAAAAATGGAGAACTGATCCGGGAGAATGAAAAAAATTATCTTCTTTTAATTGAAGAAACGGAAGAGGATAACCAGAAAACGAAAACGATCCTGAAGGAAATTGCCCGGGTATTGCGGGAACATATTATGGCGCAGGTCTGCTGGAAAATCAGCGGTGTGGGACGTTCCTGGACAGAGCTTTCCGACAGGTACCAGGAATGTAAGAAGAATGAAACAGAAAAACAGAAAGAAGATCAGAAAGCACAGAACTTGAAACAGTTAAGTATTGAAATCTATAAAGCAAAAGAGTACATAGACCAGCATCTGGCAGACAAGCTTACCTTGAACCAGGTTGCGGAAATTGTATGTTTAAGTCCTAACTATTTCAGCAGCATGTGGAAAAAGGAAATGCAGGTAGGCTTCGTGGATTATATTACAGAACAGAGAGTAGAAAAGGCCAAGGAGCTGTTTGCCACAACCGATCTTAGAACCCATGAAGTAGCAGAACTCACTGGCTTTGGGGACGACAGCTATTTCAGCAAGATATTTCGGAAGGTTTCCGGAAAGAATCCAGGCAGCTTCAGAAAGCGGAATATTTTATGAAAAAAGATGATACAGTAAAAATTCCATTTTATAAAAGTGTTTTTGGAAAAATGATAATAGCAGTATCCCTTAGCTTTCTGCTTGTGATCATTATAAGCTTTATAGGTCTTTATATGGGAGTGAAGGGAGCCTTAAGAACACGTACAGAAACGGAACTTCTAAGATCTTATAAGCAGCTGGAACAGAACCTGGATACATTTGGAAGAGAAGTTGACCAGGTTGCCCTTCGTGTTTTAAATGGTTCCGATCTGGCAAGCCTGGTAGTATCCCATGGCTCTCAAACTAGCATGATAGAGCAAAGAATTGATTTTTTCAGCATGACAGACACGATTCTGGCAGAGTACAGCTTTATTGATTCCATTGTTTTTTATAATGCGGAAGATGTAACCTTATTTGCTGACGGAAACTGGAACATTACCTCTGAAAACAGTGAGAAAAGGGGGAAATTCTACACAGAGAGACTGAAAAACCGGAACGCAGTTCCACAGAAAAAACCAATCTGGTATGGAGGCTATAACAGCAGTGATTTTGTGGAAAATGACAGGGATAACCAGAAACTGTTGAATTATGTGAGCGTGTGCAGGCCTATTTTCCGGGGAGAAAAATATGGCTGGCTTGTGTTGAATGTGGATCTGGAACATTTTGTAAGCTATTACAATTCAATTTCACAAGATGGAGGCTGGTCAGAGGAAACCTATATGATCGACCAGTTTGGAAGGACTGTTTCAGAAACAAATGTATATGGGATAGGGGATGAAAAAGAAAATTTAATGCTGCAGCCAGAAGCTGCCCCAAAAATATTTGAATCCGGTAAAAATCTGATCCTGTGTTATCCGGTGGGCTTTTGTAATTGGACATTGGTAAATGAAACTCCAATATCTGAAATATTAGGAGACATCCAGGATGTTCAGGAAATTTTTATTCTGGCAATTGTCGCTTCGGTAACCATTTCAATTTTATTTCTTGTATTCTGGGTGAAATATATGACAACGCCCTTTGTAAAGGTGATAGATGCGCTGAAAATGGTACAAAACGGGCAGTTCGGCATTGTTTTGGAACAAGACCATGAGAATGGGGATGAGTTCTCTCTTCTGGTGAACAGCTATAATAAAATGACACTGGAAATATCAAGTCTGATCCGCAAAAATGTGGAAAATGAAAAATCAAAAAGAGATGCACAGATCCGCGCACTGAAGTCCCAGATCAATCCTCATTTTTTGTATAATACGCTGAATACAGTGAAATGGATGGCAATTGTGAAAGGCGAAAATGATATTGTGGACTGTATGGATGCACTGGCGGAAATGGTTCAGCCGATTTTCAGGGATACACGCAACAAGTGGTCAGTAGAGGAAGAACTTACTTATATCAAAAATTACTGCAGGATCATGAATTACAGATACGGTGAAAAAACAGTGCTTGGTATAGAAGCAGACAGTTCACTTATGTCTGCTATGGTGCCGAAATTTATTTTGCAGCCGCTTGTGGAGAATTCTTTTTTTCATGGTCTGGCAGAAAAAGAAATGCAGGAGCATAAAAAATTCCAGATATACGTAAAAGGGAAAAGAAAAGAGTATAAAACCAGGGACTGCCTGGAATTATGCGTATATGACAATGGAATTGGAATAAGCAGGGAAAACTGTGAGAAGCTCCGTGCAAGTCTGAATATGGAGGATGACGGCAGACATATTGGGCTCAGAAACATATATCAGAGAATCAAGCTTCTTTATGACATGGAAAACGGAGTGGAAATTGGCAGTGATAATGAGAACGGTTTCCAGGTACTGGTCCGGATTCCTTATGAAGAAGAAAAATGGTAAAATAGTTATAAAAATCGTGGCTTTTTTCCATAAACCAGGAATGTGACGGGGATAAGATGTGCATAGAATTATGCCAAAAATCGGAAGGTTGTTTCTGGAAGATGTGTTCTGTTTTTGGTATCCTTTTTACAGAAACAAAACACGGCGCAACACCAAAAAAGAAAACAGGAGGTAGGAAATGAGAAGGAATTTATGGAAAAAGGTTACATCTGCAACCTTATGTGCTGCGATGGTTGGGGGAATTATGGTAAGCAACGGAGCCCTGGCAGTGCAGGCTGAGGAAGGGGAAGAAAAGGAAGTAATTACTCTCAGAGTCATGGGAGAAACAGGAATGGACGGCATTTCCACAGACGATGCAGTAGGACGCTATATTAAGGAAAAACTGGGAATCGTACTGGAATATACAAATGTAAGTACAGATCGATTAAAAGTGATGGCTTCCGGTGGAGATCTTCCGGATATTGTAGAACTTCATAACGGAGATATTGATGTTAAAAATCTGATTGATGCAGGATCGTTATGGGCCATGGATGACTGGCTTGCAGAAAATGGAGATAATCTGAAAGAAAAACTTCCGGATGCATTAAAGTATTCAAAAGATATTATTGGCGGAGGAAGTACTTATTTTATTCCGACAAATGTTCAGACAGAGAATAAAGATCTGCCAAATAAGAATGGCTTTGTAGGATTTTTTACAAGATGGGATTATTATAAGGAATTAGGATATCCGGATGTCAGCACTGAAGACAAATATCTGGATGTTTTAAAACAGATGGTAGATGCACATCCGACGACAGCAGACGGCAAGAAGGTTTATGCATTGTCTGGCTGGTCTGACTGGGGAATCTGGCCTTATATGATCAGTTACCCATTTGATATGGGCTATACAAATTCAGGAAATAATCAGTTCATAAACAATGAAACCGGTGAATTTGAAGATATGTTTACGGTAGAAGACGGACCATTGTGGAAAGCTCTTTCCTTCTATAACAAGGCTTATCGGATGGGCATTATGGATCCGGAAGCATTTACCATGAAAAACAGTCAGTATGATGACAAAATTAAAAACGGAGAGGTTCTGGTATGTAATTATAACTGGACACAGCCGGATAAAAATATCTGCGGTGAAGATGCAGCAATGTATATGATTCCTGGTACTTTCCCATATGCAATGCAGATTTATCCATATGCAAATCCGTTAGGATATCAGGCTGCGAATGCACTTGTAATCAGTGCGAACTGTGAATATCCGGAACGTGCAATGGAACTGATTGAATTCATGACCTCTGATGAAGGCGCAAGACTGGTACGTACAGGAGTTCCTGGCGAAGACTGGGATGTTGTGGATGGAGAACCGGAACTGATCGGAAAGCGCCTTGAAAACTTTACCAGCAATGATAAAGAGTATTCTGGCTATACAACTGACGGTGTACAGGGAATTGGCAAGTATAAATGGTTATCACCTTTATGGGAAACCAATCAGTGTGCAGATGGAGAACCGGTAGATTTAACTCTTTCTAAGAAATATGTTTTATCTAGTGTTACAGAGATAGATAAGGATTTCTGCAATTATTATACTGACGGAAAAGCACAGTATCCGGGAGAGGTTTATAAACAGCTGGTTGATGAAGGAAAATTAAAAACAAATAATGAAGATCCGGCAGTTGGTCTGGCAGCAACTTTAATGCAGCCTATATCTGATGAAGCTACAAGAATTGGCAACAAGGCATCCGAGTATGTACAGGCAAATATTGCCAAAATTATTACCTGCGAGGATGATGATGCTTTTGCAGCTCAGAGAGAAAGGATGATCAGTGATATCAATGCAATGGGATATGATCAGGTATTGGAAGAAGTTCAGGCAAACTTTGAGGATGCAAAGGCAGCAGCAGAAACATTTAAATAAATATAGCCATAAAAATCTAAGAGCCGTGAAAGTTTTCACGGCTCTTTTTAACCAAATAAAGGAGAATATAATGAAAATGAAATACAACGGAATTGCAGACGCAGCAGCGCGTTTTGTAGAAAAAGAGCAGCTGAAAAACAGAAGCCTATGGAAACTGACAGCAGATCAGTTTGCCAACTGCCCAGATGATGGGGATCTTGGCTGGAGAGGGGAATACTGGGGGAAGCTTATGCGTGGTGCATGTGAGACCTACCTCTATACCAGGGATGAAGAATTATATGAAATTCTCACAGAGTCTGTGGATCAGCTTCTTTTTTATCAGGATGGGGAAGGCAGAATTTCCACATACAGCAAAGAAGCAGAATTCCAGGGATGGGATATGTGGGGCAGGAAATATGTACTTATGGGGCTGATCAGTTATTATAATATCTGCAGAGAAGAAGAGAAAAAAAGAAAAGTGATCCAGTCAGCAGAAAGACATCTGGATTATATTATGGCGCATGTAGGAAAGGAATCTGGAAAAAAGAAGATTACAGAAACTTCTGATATCTGGCAGGGAATCAATTCCAGCTCTATTCTGGAGCCGGTGGTTCTGCTGTACCGCATTGTGCATGAAAAAAAGTATCTGGACTTTGCAGCTTATATTGTAGATTGCGGTGGAGCCCGGGAATTTAACATTTTTGAAGCTGCTTATCAGAATGAATTGTATCCTTATGAATATCCGGTTGTAAAAGCCTATGAGTTAATGTCCTGCTTTGAAGGTCTGCTGGAATATTCCCTTGTTGTCAAAGAAGAAAAATGGCAGATTTCTGTAAAAAATTTTATAGAGAAACTTCTGGAATCAGAGAGAACAGTAGTGGGAGGCCTTGGCTGCAAAAACGAATTGCTGAATCATGGAAGTCTTATGCAGAGTGGTACAAAATATGACGGAATCATGCTGGAAACCTGCGTATCAGTTACCTGGATGAGGTTGCTGCGCAGAATGTACTATTTTACAGGAGATATCAAATATATTGATGAAATTGAGAGAACGGCATTTAATGTACTTTATGGTTCTGTTAATTTTGAAAAGGCAGTGTGTGGAGAAGAAACCCGTTTTGATGAACCCTATTACAGGCAGGTGTATGACCGTTATACGGCAGACAAAGATGGCTGTATTCCCGCATTTGACAGCTATAGTCCATTAAGTTCCAACATACGTGGCCGTGCAGTGGGCGGATTTAAAGCAATGGAGGAAAACCAGGCCTTTTGCGGCTGCTGCATTGCAATCGGAGCAGCTGGAACAGCGCTTGTCCCGCTTCTTGGGACAGAAGTGCAAGACAGGCTGGTAAGAATAAATCTGTATATGCCGGGAAAACTTGAGTTTCTGATCGACAGCGTTCCCGTACAAGTGGAAATAAAAACAAAGTATCCTGCAAATGGGGAAATTCGTATGAAACTGAGCATGACTCAGGATGTCTGGTTCGAAACAGAGCTTCGAATTCCTGAATTTTCCAGGACAGGCAGGCTGACAGTGCGAACGGCAGAAAATAATGAAGATGCCGCTCTTCCGGAAGCAGAGAAATATTTTTCCTTAAAGCGGACCTGGAAAGATGGAGATGAGATTGTATTAAATCTGGATATGAACCCCAGAATCCTGTGGGGAATGGAGAATCCGGAGGATGCCGACAGTGCCAGAAGAATGGCTGTGCTATATGGTCCGCTGGTTCTGGCAAGAGAAAAGCGCCTGGAGGAAAAAGAAGGGACGATTATGGACTGCCGGAAAGAAGAAGCACTGAACGGACCTTTGAAAATTGAGAATACAAGAAAAGCGCTATCCAATACCTTGAAAAAGAAGTATCAGTGTCTGTTTGACGTCACCATAGGGGAAGAGACCTTCCTGATGGTGGATTATGCGTCTGCCGGAAAAACCTGGAGACGGGATACGGAAATGGAAGTATGGCTACAGACGAAATAAATGTGCGGCAGAAAATCTGTAAGATAAAGGACAAAAAAGAAATTTTTTAGAATTCAGAGTGTGAAATTGTGAACACGAAATTCCATCAGGGTCTTGCTTAAAATCTTTGGATGTTATATAATCCCCTTGTATGTGGAAAAAACAGTTGATCCGCAAAGTAAATGATAAAAACTTACTTAGAAACAGGAGAGAAAGAATGAGTACAGACAGATATACAAGCCCTTTGTCTGAGCGTTATGCCAGCAAGGAAATGCAGTACATTTTTTCACAGGATATGAAATTCCGCACCTGGAGAAGACTCTGGATCGCTCTGGCAGAGACTGAGAAGGAGCTTGGACTGAACATCACCCAGGAACAGATTGATGAACTGAAAGCTCATGCAGACGATATCAACTATGATGTTGCCAAGGCCCGTGAGAAAGAAGTGCGTCACGATGTTATGTCCCATGTATATGCTTACGGTGTGCAGTGCCCGAAAGCAAAGGGAATCATCCACCTGGGAGCAACATCCTGTTATGTAGGAGATAATACAGACATTATTGTTATGACAGAAGCTCTGAAACTGGTTCAGAAGAAACTGGTAAACGTAATTGCAGAGCTTTCCAAGTTCGCTGACAAATATAAAGATCAGCCTACACTTGCATTTACCCATTTCCAGCCTGCACAGCCAACTACCGTTGGAAAGCGTGCCACACTGTGGACACAGGAATTTATGATGGATCTTGAAGACCTGGAATATGTTCTTGGCACCATTAAGCTTCTTGGTTCTAAAGGTACTACAGGTACACAGGCAAGCTTTCTGGAACTGTTTGAAGGAGACCAGGAGACCATCGACAAGATCGATCCGATGATCGCTGCCAAGATGGGATTCAAGGAATGCTATCCGGTATCCGGACAGACCTATTCCCGTAAAGTTGATACCCGTGTTGTCAATGTTCTGGCAGGAATTGCAGCAAGTGCACACAAGATGTCAAACGATATCCGTCTTCTTCAGCATCTGAAAGAAGTAGAGGAGCCATTTGAGAAATCCCAGATCGGATCTTCCGCTATGGCTTATAAGAGAAACCCGATGAGAAGTGAGCGTATTGCTTCCCTTTCCAGATATGTGATGGTAGATGCCCTGAATCCAGCCATCACCTCTGCTACCCAGTGGTTTGAGAGAACCCTGGATGACTCCGCCAACAAGCGTCTTTCCGTACCGGAAGGCTTCCTTGCAATTGACGGAATCCTGGATCTGTGCCTGAATGTTGTAGATGGTCTTGTGGTTTATCCGAAGGTTATCGAGAAACACATGATGGCTGAGCTGCCATTTATGGCAACTGAGAACATTATGATGGACGCAGTAAAAGCAGGTGGAGACCGTCAGGAGCTTCATGAGCGCATCCGTGAGCTTTCCATGGAAGCAGGCAGGAATGTTAAGGTAGAAGGTAAGGACAACAACCTTCTTGAGCTGATCGCAGCAGATCCGGCATTTAACCTGACCCTGGAAGAGCTTCAGAAGACCATGGATCCGAAGAAATATGTGGGACGTGCCAAAGAACAGACCGAAAGCTTTATTGCAAAAGTTGTAAATCCGGTTCTGGATTCCCACAAGGAAATGCTTGGAATGACAGCTGAGATTAATGTATGATAAAAGGTTGTTAATTTCTTTTTTATGAAATTCAGATCAGACACAGGAGGAATTTGAGTTATGATCAAAGCAGTAGTTGGAGCAAACTGGGGAGATGAAGGTAAGGGTAAAATTACCGACATGCTCGCTGAGAAAGCTGATATTATCGTTAGATTCCAGGGTGGTGCAAATGCAGGACATACCATTGTAAACGACTATGGTAAATTCGCACTTCACACTCTGCCGTCAGGTGTATTTTATGGACACACCACAAGTGTGATCGGCAACGGTGTTGCACTGAATATCCCTGTATTTTTCAAAGAATACAATGAGGTTGTAAGCAAAGGTGTTCCGGCACCGAAGATTCTGATCTCTGACAGAGCACAGATGGTTATGCCGTACCACATTCTGTTTGACCAGTATGAGGAAGAGCGTCTGGGAGGCAAATCTTTCGGTTCTACTAAATCCGGTATCGCACCTTTCTATTCTGACAAATATGCAAAAATCGGTTTTCAGGTAAATGAGCTTTTTGACGAGGATCGCCTGAAGGAGAAACTGGCAAGCGTTTGTGAAACTAAGAACGTTCTTCTTGAGCACTTATACCACAAACCGCTTCTGAACGTTGATGAGCTTTTTGCAGAGCTGATGGAATACAAGAAAATGGTTGCACCATATGTATGCGACGTTTCCTTGTATCTGAATAATGCACTGAAAGAGGGCAAGGAGATCCTTCTTGAGGGACAGCTTGGAACTTTGAAAGACCCTGACCATGGTATTTACCCAATGGTTACCTCTTCTTCCACACTGGCAGCATATGGTGCAATCGGAGCAGGTGTGCCTCCATATGAGATCCAGAAAATTGTTGTTGTAAGCAAGGCTTATTCCAGCGCAGTAGGTGCCGGTGCATTTGTTTCCGAGATTTTCGGAGAAGAGGCTGACGAGCTTAGAAGACGCGGTGGTGATGGCGGAGAATACGGTGCTACCACTGGACGTCCGAGACGTATGGGATGGTATGACTGTGTTGCATCTAAATACGGCTGCCGTCTTCAGGGTGCTACAGATGTGGCATTTACAGTACTTGACGTACTTGGCTATCTGGATGAGATCCCGGTTTGTGTTGCTTACGATATCGACGGAGAGATTACCACAGACTTCCCGACCACAGCCAGACTTGAGAAAGCAAAACCGGTGATCGAGAAGCTTCTAGGATGGAAATGTGATATCCGTGGAATAAAGAACTATGAGGATCTTCCGGAGAATTGCAGAAAATACATCGAATTCATCGAGGAGAAGATCGGATACCCGATCACCATGGTTTCCAACGGACCAGGAAGAAACGATATTATTTACAGAAATAAATAATTGGGAAAAAAGCGGCTGCGTATCAGACGCTTGTAAGTAAGAATACATTACTGGTTACAGAGTGATCGGTAATTGAAATGTGACTGCGCCGGAGGTTCTCTCCGGCGTATCTTGTATCTAGTACATCGAATATTAAGTAACTGCCATATTGACTTGTCTGATTTTTATCTGCTGCGCCAATATAGCAGAAACTTAATTTTCGATGCTCTAGATGACAAAAAAGAAAACGGATTTTATAAAGGAATAAAGAATGAAAAATTTTAAACGTGCAGCTGCCATTCTGGGAGTGGTAGTCTTACTGGCAGTTTGCTGTCTGCCTATGATCTTTGCTTTTGGCAGCGGCGATAACGCACAGGGGAATTTTAAGGCGGCAGTAGGTACTGTAATTCTGGTGCCAGTGCTGGCTTATGTATTTCTTATGGTTTATAAACTTTTGAAGAAAGAGGAAAAGGAGGTCGCAGGCGAAGTGAAAAACATAATTTTTGATGTGGGACAGGTTCTGGTTTCCTATGATTGGGAAAGCTATCTGAAAGCGTTCCACTTTTCGGCAGAAGAAGAGAAGCTGATTGCTGAGAAGGTTTTTAAGAGCCAGATCTGGAATGAGCGTGACCGTGGCCTGTTTCCTGAAGAAGAATACCGGAAACAGTTTATCGCAGAACTTCCGGCCGAGTACGAAGCGGATGTAAAGCGTGTGATCGAAGAATCAGGAAAAACAATTGGAATTAAGGATTACGCCGAAACCTGGACCAGCTATCTGAAAAGCCAGGGCTATCATCTGTACATTCTGTCAAACTACAGCCAATTCATGCTGGATCAGACAAGACCAGGTAAAATGCCTTTTCTGAAAAATATGGATGGTGTGATTTTCTCCTGTGAGGTTCAGCAGATCAAACCGGAGGCTGATATTTATGAGACACTTCTTTCCAGATTCGGTTTAAAACCGG
>ULRO01030710.1_pt1 | contig 13768 bp, 10 predicted proteins | sample 1955421 | NCBI WGS metagenome assembly ULRO01 (sample SAMEA4835682, study PRJEB28245) | human gut metagenome | biome: gut microbiome; material: fecal sample | place: Denmark | collected 2008 | reverse complement strand
ACTATATCTAATATATCATATTTTATCCTTAATGAAAAGAAGTTTTCATTTTCTTGACCATATATAACCATTTCAACTTCTTATCATACACTTCTGCTTACTTATATAAAAAACACTTAGCATAAGCTAAGTGAATACCATTTATGGATACTTAATAAGTATCCCCCTTTTATAAATTATTGTTGTAAAAACTCTATTAATATTTCATTCGATATATATATTTTATCTTCAGGAATGAACAAAAAGCCATCTTTCTCTTCTAGCAATTTTTTTCTCTTTAATTGTTCAATTGGAAATACCTGCTCAATTTCTTCATGAAATTTTTCTTTAAATAACGATTTAGAAATTCCAGACATTTTTCTTAAACCTAAAATACATTCATTTTCCATATCTTCTCTTTTTGAAACCGTATGACTTTCTAATATGGTGTTACCACTTTCATACTTAGGTAAACTTCTTGTGTTCTCATAACGTATTCGTTGAACATATCCACTCGCTCCGACTCCAAAACCATAATAAGATTCATTATTCCAATATACAAGATTATGTTTAGATTCATAATTTGGTTTAGCAAAATTACTTACTTCATAATGTTTATAACCTAATTTAGAAAGTTGTTCTTTGATTGTTTGATACATCCATACTTCTATATCTTCATCTAGAGGAGTTACATTTTCATTTCCTAAAACAGTATGTTCTTCTAAAATAAGAGAATAAGTAGAAATATGAGGAACATCTAATGATAAGAAAAACTGTAAATCATTTAAAAACATTTCTTTTGTTTGCCATGGAAAGGCATACATAAAATCAACATTGATATTAGAAAACCCTACTTCTTTCACAAGTTGAATGGTATTTAAGACAGTTTCTTTCGTATGATGACGATTTAGTTTCTGAATACTGAATTCATCTACTGTTTGAATACCAATACTAATACGATTAATACCTGCTTTTAAAAATAATTCTAACTTTTCTTTAGTAATCGATTCTATATTACATTCAATCGTATATTCGATATTTTTATCTTTTTTTAGATGATCCAAAATTTGAAATAATTGTTTTAATTCTTCTAATGACAAGGAACTTGGTGTACCACCACCAATATAAATCGTTTTTAATGTTTCTCCTTGATACTGATTACATATTTCTTTTTCTAAAGCATCTAAATATTTTTCAATATTGCCACTTTGTTTATAAATTTTACAAAAATCACAATAAGAACAAATATCATCACAAAATGGAATATGAATATAACAACTAGTCGTCATGTTCACTCAATAACTTCTTTACTTCTTCTTTAGAAACACCACTCTTTTGATAATACATTAATACTTCTTTCATCATATCTTCTGGTGTTAATGTCTCTAGTGGTTTAGAAAAAGTAAATGCTCCCTGATCTTCTACTTTACTTAATAATCTTTGAAAGCGTCCATGATAAAATTTAGCAAATTCTTTTGCACTTTCTTCATCTTCTAATGAAAATAATTCTTTTAAGGTCATGTGAAACCATTTTTGATTCATACTACTCACCATCTTTATTATACTATATTTTTTCTTATCTTGTTAGATTTTTTATTTTTTGAAATTTTTTCTTAGATGTTTTTCCGTTTTTAAAGTATTGTCTCAAAAAGTTCAATTTATCTAAGTTATTATCAAAAATTAAATCACTAAATTCTAATGCTTGTTCTAGATCAATTTTTTCATATTCTTCCATATTCTGAATTTCTAATGGAAAAGCTTTTCTTGTCTTATTTAGTTTTACAGAAATTGGTTTTAATTTATGATTTTTCATAATTCTAGCATCTAGTATTTCATGATTTACATACTCATTTTTAACATACAGCATCATTTTTGTAAAAACATTAATATTATTTTGCCAAATAATTGGATTTAATGTTCCATTTGGAAAACGAAATTCGATAGTATTATCTTGTTCAAAAGCTTGATAATTTCGTCTAAATACTTTTAAATTTACACTTTGTTCAGTTCTAGGAGAGACACGTAATGCGAACCCAGGTATCTTTTCTTCTTTACCACAAGCAATTACACTCTCCCAATATTCTCTCATTGGTTGAGCATACCACAGTCTTGTTTTCGCACCATAATATTCACCATATCCAAAACGATATAATATATTTTCATAAGCAGTTAATAATTTTACAAAGTCAAAACATTGATCATATTGTTGAAATAAATGTGAGCCGACATGAACATGTCCACCAGAGAGTGCTGTTTCTCCTCCATATTGTGAAATCATTTCACATACTTGTTTTAATTTTTTCCAAGTTCTTTTTTTATCAGTTAATATATTAGAAGTAATTTCTAATCCATAATTGGTAACTTCTTCTTTTAATTCCCACTTTTTATCACATTGTTCTAATTCTTCTTTAATCTTTTCATAAATAGTAGGATCTTCTTGATATAAACATCCGAATTCAATTTCTACCCCAAATGTTACTTCTTGTGGTAGTGATAATTGTGGTCTTAATTCCAATTGATAGTGTTTTAATAAACTCAATAAATGTTTTAGTTCTTTTTCCGATAATTCTGATAAACGTGTGTTTTGATCAGGATTGATATATTGAAATAATCCTTCTTTCATATAATTTCCCCCTTTTTGTTGGGTACTATCATATCACAAAAATGAAAAAAAACAAAATAAATAGTTTTCTATTTATTTTGTATCGCATCAATTGGTTGAATTTTTAGGATTTTAGAAAGAGATAAAATAGTAATGCAAAGCGCTAAAATAACAGCAAATAAGAACATAAATAAATAAGTATATGAGTTTATATAAAAGATTTCAAATTGGAAAAGTGTATGACTTACGCTTTGATTTAAAAGATAGACTACAATATACCAGATAAGCATTGCTAATATATAAGAAACAAAAGATACAAGAAATGATTCTAAAGTGAATATTTTAATGATATCCCATTTTTTGGTTCCCATTGCTCTTAAAATACCAATTTTCTTTTTGCTATATCGTATAGTTGTGGTGATAAAATGAGTAAATAATAATAGTGTAAACAGTAAGACGATGAATCCTACTATCACAGTAATTTTGGCTAAGGTACGATAGATTGTGGTGGTATTATTAATTTGTAATTGATGTGGAACACAATATACATATCCATCATATGTTTCATGTTCTGAAAAAGAATCAGATGAACGATAGGTTTGGAAAATATGTTCCATATTTTGATAATTATTTTCATAGACAACATAGGAATAAATTGCTTTTGTATTATTAGGAATATCTTGTAATAATGTTTTAGCAATATAATTTTTCTCTCCTAAATAAATTCCTCTTACATACACTGATATTTCTTTTTCTAAGCCAGAATTAATAACCAATGATTGATCTAAAATAGGAATCAATTCTTTCTTTTCTTCTAAAAACTTTTGTTGTAGATCTTGATATGTTAAATCAGAATGTTCTTTGATATATGTTTCAAACAAATGATTTAAATTAGGGTATATTTTTAAGATAGTATCAAATGATAACACAATATCGTTCTTTGATAACTCTGAAACTTCCTCCGTTGTTTCTTTTCCAAAGATTTTAATTTTATCCTCTAAATACTGAAAATCAGATATATATTGATTGTTTATATGAATATAAAGTTGCTTTAATTTTCCTTTATCTGATAAATTTAATTTAGCACTCTCTACAAATCCATTCGTATAAACTGTAGTTGCTTGATCCGCTATTTCTAAAAGCATATTTCTTTCTTCATCATTTTGATAAGTACCAGTTTCTTTTAAGTTTTTGAATGTCTTCTGATCATCGTCTAATATTCCAACGATAACAACTTCATTATCACCTAGTAAAAATGGATGTTGATCTGTTACAATTTGTTGATAATTTTTTGGTTGGTATTTCTTTCCATCTTTATCTTTGATTCCTACTTCAATCAGACAGTCTGCCATAAATTTATGAATGACAATCTCATTCTTGTTCCGAGCTCTTCTGCCAATCATTTGTTTCCAGAGACGAGAATCTTTTACCTCTACAAAGTTTAAATAACGGGGTAAATTTTCATAATAATCTCCTTTACCTTGTTCTTTTAAAAAAGGTATTTTTAAAACTTCATTTTCATCTTTTAATGTGTATTTTGGACTCAAATTATGTCCTATTTCTTTTTTTAGTATCTTATAATCTTTATCTGTTAATCCATAGGAGGATATCATTCCATCATAATCTACGTTTTGTTTTCTTACTTCATAAACATGTTTCTGATTTTCTTTCATTGTATGAATCGTAAAATCACTCTGTTTAAATAAGCCACTATTCATTAAAAAGGCGGTAAATACAAAGGAACAAATGAGTAATAAGAAGGTCATCAATAATTGTCCTGGTTTTATAAATAAGTTATGTAGTACGAATTTCAAACGATAGAAAAATGGAAGATGAGATTTTCTAATTTTAGGAAACATTTGGAAATGAGGATCAGTTTTCTTTAACTCAATATCTTGAATGATTTTACCATCGGCAATTTCAATGACGCGATCACCATACTTACGGGCTGCTTCTAAATCATGAGATACAACGACTACTAATTTTGTTTCACTAATTGCTTTTAAAATATCAAATAGTTGAGCACTTGATCTTATATCTAAATTTCCTGTTGGTTCATCTGCTAAAATGACCATAGGGTTTTTAACAAGCGCTCTGGCAACAGCTACTTTTTGTTTTTGTCCTCCGGACAATTCATTTGGTTTACGATTTTCAAGTCCATCTAATCCTAAGTTTTCTAACAATTGTAAGACTTTTTCTTTTATGGGGTGTTTTTTTTGTAATCTTAGAGAAAGACATATATTATCATATACACTATATTCATCAAAGATGTGAAATTCTTGAAAAATAAAGCCTATATATTGATTACGATATGCTTCTTCTATTCTCTTCGTTAATTTTTTTCCATCAATATAAATAGATCCTTCTGTAGGATGATCTAAACTCCCTAGTAAATTTAATAGCGTTGATTTTCCACTTCCACTCTTTCCAACAATGAATACTAAACCTTTACTAGGTAACATTAAGTTGATATTTTTTAAAGCTTGTACTTTTACTCCTTTTTTATTACGATATAACTTTGATACCCCTCTTAGCTCTATCATACAGCTCCACTCCTCTATTATCATCAGTATAGCATATTCACCATGAAAAAAACAGGACAAAATCCTGCTTTAATCATTTAGTACGTGATAGCAACGATTACAGATATCTCCATGCATTTCACTTTCTTCATAGTAATTCCAACATCTTTCACATTTTACACCATCAAATTTTTCAATCTTAACACCACATACATTGTATTTTGGTAATTCTTCATCTACAAGTTCTACCAAAGATACGATAAATAATTGTTTCAAATATGGCTTTAATGTTTCTAATGCCTCTTTTGTTTTACCTGTTGCATGAATCATAACTTTTGCTTCTAATCCTTTACCGATGACTTTCTCATCTCTTGCTTCTTCTAATGCTTTAAAGACATCATCTTTGACAGCAAAGAATTTTTCAAATAGACTAGAAATTTCTTTTTCATCTTCATATTCTACTTCTTTTGGATTGTTCTCTAAATGAACACTCTCTTCTTTTTTACCTGGTAAGAATTGATATACTTCTTCACTTGTATAAGGTAAGATTGGAGCAAGTAAACGAACCATCGCATAAGTAATCTCATATAGTACTGTCTGTACACTACGACGCTTTAAATCATCCTCTTTTTCAATATATAAGATATCTTTTGTAAAATCTAAATAGAAATTAGATAATGTAAATGTTACAAAATGATTCACTCTCTTATATACTTCTGAATAATTATAATGTTCAAATGAATTTCTAACATCTTTGATAAAATCATTTAAAGCATGCATCATATACTTATCATAAATCATCATATCTTGATAATCTACTCTATCTTTTTCTGGATTAAATCCATTTAAATTACCTAACATAAAACGATATGTATTACGAATCTTACGATAGCTTTCTTTTACTTGTTTTATTAAGTTATCGCCAATACGTACATCTTCTGTATAATCAACACTAGCTACCCAAAGTCTTAATACATCAGATCCATGTAACTGTACCATCTTTAATGGATCTACGGTATTACCAAGACTCTTACTCATCTTATTTCCTTTTTCGTCTAGTGTAAATCCATGAGAAATCACTGCTTTATATGGCGCTTTACCATGTACAGCAACCCCACAGATTAAAGATGAATTAAACCAACCACGATATTGGTCACAACCCTCTAAATAAACATCTGCTGGATATCCTAAACCTCTTGCTTCCATAACACTTGTATGAGTAGAACCAGAATCAAACCATACATCCATAATATCTTCTTCTTTACGGAAATTACCATTTGGACTATGTGGATTTGTATATCCCTCTGGTAGTAAATCTTTGGCATCTCTTTCAAACCATACATTACTTCCATACTCACGGAATAAATCGGCAACATGCATCATAACATCGTAATCCATAATCTCTGTTCCATCTTCATTATAGAAAATTGGAATTGGTACACCCCATACTCTTTGTCTTGAAATACACCAATCACTACGATCTTTAATCATATTATGTAAACGAATTTTACCCCATTCTGGAATCCATGTAATTTCATCATTAATTTCGTGCAATAATTGTTCACGAATTGGTTCAATACTACAGAACCATTGATCAGTTGCTCTAAAAATAACTGGTTTTTTCGTTCTCCAATCATGTGGATAAGAGTGCGTAATCATTTTTAATTTTAATAAAATACCCATTTCATCTAGTTTTTTTACAACTGCTTTATTCGCATCTTCAAAATAAAGACCCGCAAACTCTCCACTTTCTTCTGTAAGAACTCCTTTATCATCGACACCATTTACCATATCAAGATGGAATTCTTGACCAATATTAAAGTCATCTGCACCATAACTTGGAGCAATATGAACAAGTCCAGTACCAGCATCTAATGTAACATGATATCCAAGTACAACTGGGAATTCTTTTTTATTAAATACATGTTCATAAGTTAAACCAGCAAGTTCTGTCCCAGGAAAGACATCTAATACTTGATAATCTTCCCATCCGAAAAGAGGTGCTAAATCTTTTAGAAGATCATTTGATAATACATAATGTTTTCCATTTACTTCTACTTTCGCATATTCAAAATTCTCTCCTACTGCAATAGCTGTATTACCAGGTAAAGTCCAAGGTGTTGTAGTCCAGATTACTAAGTAGTCTCCACTCTCTACAACATTGTTTCCTTTCTTTACTTGGAAAGCAACAAAGATAGATGGATCTTTACGATCTTTATATTCAATCTCTGCTTCAGCAAGTGCAGATTCACTAGATGGAGACCAATAAACAGGTTTTAATCCCTTATAAATTAATCCCTTCTGTGCCATTTTAGCAAATACTTCAATTTGAATTGCCTCTACTTCTTTTTGATAAGTAATATAAGGATGTTCCCAATCTCCAATGACATTTAAAGCTTTAAATCCTTCCATTTGTGTCTGTACTTGTTTTTTCGCATACTCATAACACTTTTCACGGAACTCTGCTTTACTCATTGACTTACGATCTACACCACTATTGGTAACTGCAGTTTCAATTGGAAGGCCATGGGTATCCCATCCAGGAATAAATGGAACATAATACCCTTCCATCATCTTATAACGATTGACAAAATCTTTTAAAATTTTATTCATCGCATGACCAATATGAATACTTCCATTAGCATATGGAGGACCATCATGTAATACAAATGGTGTATGATCTTGATTCTTCTCTAAGATCTTTCCATATAAGTTCATATCCTCCCATTCTTTTCTCTTAATTTTTTCATTTTCAGGTAAATTTCCTCTCATTTGAAACTCTGTCTTTGGCATTTTCAATGTCTCTTTATAATCCATTTTCATTCCTCCTCTAATAAAAAAGCCCTTAAGCAAATGCTTAAGGACGAAATATTCGCGGTACCACCTTAATTTATAGATACACTATACACTTAAAACTATAACGCGTTACCGTTCTTACTTTGCATAAGAAGCATAGAAAAGTGATCTTAGTAATATCTATTTATCTATTTCCACCATCCATAGACTCTCTATAAAATAGGATTATCACTACGTCTTTTCATCAACTGCTTTTTTATATGTTATTAATATACCATATTTTATTTTTTGTGACAAGTATTATTCTCCATATGATTTATTTTTACATGTATATATTTTCATAAATTGTTTTTTACTTTCTTCTTCTGTAAAGATACTATCACAAAACGCTTTCGCTTTTTCTTGGTGCAATTTTAAATACTGTTCTATTGGTACATCATACTGACTTTTTTCTAATATATCTTTATCATTCATAAGAGACTCAAAATAATAATCTCTCATTTCTTTTGACATATGCTTTGCATAATCAATCATTTGTAACAAGCATTCTAAATAACTATAAATGAGAGAATATTGATAAGTAGTGGCGAAAATACGAAACTCTATTGTCTTTTTTTTATAAGTATCATCTAATTCATTTTGATAAATAATAGACTGATAATATGGTAATAAACTAATCGCATTTCTTTTAGAAACACTACCAATCATCTGTGTTAAAAAAACAGGTAATATCTGAGACTTATGGAGAGACATTACTTGTCTATAAGTTAATGACTGATTCAATGGTTTCGCATAATCGACAATACTCTTGCGAAACATACGATACTCTCCTGTCGCATAACGAAATAAAATATCTTCATAATGACACCATAATAAAATTAGATTTTGTAAATAAGTGACATTATCTTCAAATATTTGCTTACCAATATGAAAGTGAATCGCACATTGATCATTTATTTCAGTCTGCTTCTGTAATACTTCTAATACTATTTGTAATTCTCGTAACCATTCTGTTCTATCATCCATAATCGGTGAATTTACTTCTAAACCGATCTTACTATCATTCGTAACATCACAAGTCTTTTCCCTTTTAATAAGCCAAGCAGGATTGAGCTTATTATCACTTTTTAATTGAGACAAACCTTTCTCTAATTGTGTTTTATGATGAGAGACAAACTCAATTTCGATACCATATGTATCTGTTTTTTGTAATTTTAACTTTCTCATTTTTTCTTCACTTTCTGTTTATCATATACTTCATTTTCTAAGTTAGCATACATCATCATCAAAGCATAATCATCTTTAGATAAATTTCTCTGTTCCTGATACCATTTTTGATATCTTACACTCTCACTATAATACCAATGACGCATTAATACCCCATCTTTAAAGCGACTACGACCTTCCTTTTCTCTATTTTCTAGGATTCTATTACGATACTCTTCAACTCTTCTTTCATATATTTTTAACTTATCAAAATGATCATATAAAAAGTTATCTAATTCCGCAATTAACATCAAACATTCCATTTCTTTTTCTGTTAATTGTTTATTTTCTTTACGCCAGTGATAAAGTTTATAAAGTTGATTAGAATACCATCTACCTGCAGATTTTCCATTTGCAAAACAATATGGATCATCTTGAGTAATCTTTTTTTGATACTTCATACATAACTTCATATAACTATCACGATACACTTTTAAATTTTCGTATTTCATCCTAACACCCCTGTTTGACGTGGTATTATAGCACAAAGAAAAAACAAGCGCAAACTTGTTTTATTTTTCATTAAAAATCCACTTTATAATCTCTTGATCAAAACCGTATAACTCATGTTTTCCATTCTCTATTGTGGTTAATGATAATTGATTTTTCTCACAAAAGTCTTGAATGACACAATAATCAACCGTTGAATCTATTTTACCGTGTATCATACTTATATTTGTATATGGAAATGTCATCACTTTTTCTTCAGCTTCTTTTAAAGATTTATAAATTTCTTTCGTTAATTTCATATTTTTATATAAGAAAATAGAGTCATGGGTTTCATAAAACTGTTCTGATACCCCTGTTTTCTTTTCAACAATACTACAGAAATTGACTGCTGGACACATCAAAAAAGTATGTTGGATATCTGACTTTTGTCTTAATTCATTTAAAATCACAAAACCACCAAAACTACAACCAAATAAAGAAACTGGAGCATATTCTTTCGCATATTCAATCACTGTTTCTAAATCACTCACACATTGTTCTAATGGAAAATTGGGAAACATTCTCTCATCTTCACCATGGCCTAGAAAATCAAATGCTATCATGCCAATTTGATTTTGATATAATCGATCATAAAACCTAGCCATCCAATTCTTATTTGCTCCTAGGCCATGACAATACACAATGATTTTTTTTACCTGGTCAGGAATTGCTTTTAAAGCATGAATATCCCCTATCAAAAAAGATTCTACGCGACGATCAGACAGCATTTGTTCTACTAGTTTCTCATTCACTTTTTGTATCTCCTTTTTTATTAGCTTTCTTTTTATAAAACCAAATAACAAATCCAACAAAGATAACAATTAATAAAATAAGCACAACATTTGAAATATTATCAATAATTCCTAAAATCTCATCTTTTTTATCTCCAGCAAACGCTCCTACACAAACAAGTAATGTATTCCATATCGCACTACCAATGGTTGTATATAAGAAAAATTTAGGAAGAGGCATATCACTCATACCAGCAGGAATAGAAATCAAACTACGGACAATTGGCACACAACGACAAATCAATACCGTAATTGAACCTTTCGTATCAAACCACTTATCTGCAGCCTCAATATCTTTTGGTTTAACACGTAGTAATTTTCCATATTTACTCTTTACAATTTTAATTAAATGTTCTTTATTTAGTAACTTACCAATTCCATATAAAATACAAGCACCTAATAATGAACCAATCGTGGATGCAATAATTACCCCAATAACAGTCATATTGCTACTAATTGTCATAAAACCACCAAATGTCAAAATCAACTCACTTGGAATTGGTGGAAATACATTTTCAATCATAATTAAAAAGAAAATTCCCAAATAGCCAAAGCTATTCATAATATCTATCATTATTTGTTCCATATCTAGCTCCTTTATTTTATGTACTGATATCAGTATATCATAAAAAGGACAAAAATAAATCTATTTTCGTCCTTTTCCTAATCAAACTTTCTTTTTATTTTATTTTCTACTAAAGAGGCTTTTCCAATAATTTGATCTCCAAATTTCTGCTTAATTTCATCTACGACAAAATCAAGTGTCTCGTTTTCTCTTTTTTCTTCAAAATCTTCAAATAACGATGATTGATAAGCGACATGATCTGTTAACTGATCTAAACGAATTCCAATCAAACGAATAGGATCTCTTTTCCATCCTTCTAAAAATAATTCTTTACTAGTTTCAAATATTTCAGAAGTAGAACAAGTTGGATTATCTAACTTTCTTTGATGCGTATAACTCTTAAAGAATTTATCTTTAAATATGACAGCAATCACACTTGCATATTTGTGTTTCTTACGCAACGATAGTGATACATTCTCACTAATAGCATGTAAAATAGGAAAAATCTCATCCGTATGACTCATGTCTCTTGGTAGTGTTGTCGTATTACTAATTCCTTTTCGTTCCGTTTGTTCTGAGATAACTTCTGAATCATCAATTCCATTCGCCCATTCAATCATCTTAATTGCACTATTTTTAAAATATTTATACAAGTAACTAGCATCTGCATGCGCTAAATCAGAAATTGTATGAATTCCTAATTGGTGTAGTTTAGCACTAGTCTGTTTTCCAATTCCAAACAAATCATCAATCGGAAGTGGAAACATCTTATCTTTAATTTCATTTTGGTATAATGTATGAATTTTATATGGCTTAGAAAAATCAGAAGCCATTTTTGCACACAATTTCGAATTAGCAATCCCAATATTTACTGTAAAGCCTAATGTATCTAAAATTTCTTTTTGTATCTTTTTCGCAAATTCATATGGATCTCCATACAATTTCTGAACCTTCCCATAATCTAAGTAACATTCATCAATACTTGCAACTTCGATATCTGGTGAATACTTACTAAGAAGTTCAAATAAAGCATTAGAATTTTTTTGATACCATTTATAATTCGGAGGATAAAAACGAATTGCAGGACATTTCTTACGAGCCATATAAAGCGTTTCTCCAGTTACAACACCACACTTTTTTGCTTTGGGTGATTTTGCCAATACAATTCCCCGACGTGACTTCTCATCTCCTCCAATCGCCGCATAAGAATCTCTAATATCATATTTATATCCTTGATTTAATAAATCTAGAGCAGTCCAAGATAGAAAGGCATTATTTACATCAATATGAAATATAATTCTTTCCATAGACATCACCTAGATTTATTATAACACGAACATTTGTTTAAATAAATACCTCTTTAACCATTATATTTCCAATGGGCATAATATGTTTGATTTGCTTGGGCAGATGTCACCTTGCTACCTCCTATTGGATCCGTATACCATCCTAAGAACGTATAACCACTTCTAGAACTTGGATTTGGCAAAGTTTCCCCATAATACTTTGTAAGAGTTGTCACTTTAGGTCCATTTCCCTCTGCTAGCTCTATAGAATGAATATAAAAAGTATCATTATTTAACGCCCCTTGAGATGGATTAGCATAAGTGTTCGAATAAATAATAAAGGTATAATAATCGTTACCATCATCTCTCTTAGAAGCAACAAATGTTTTTGTAATTTTTTTCCATGACGTATTAATATTAAAATCGAACACACCCTTTTGTTGTTCTGGACCTAGCGTAATTGTTAATGCTCTCGTTGCTTTAATGACAATACTATATGTATAAGTTTTTCCAATTGTTAATCGGCCATTATCAGGAATCGCATTAATACCTCCATACCCATTACTAACATTTTTATCTGTACTCATCGTAAATCGTAATTCTTTTCCACTATTTGCTATAGAATTACTTACAGTAGAAGTCTTATAAGATGTTGCTCGAAAAGAATCCCAATAGTTAACATCATACGCCTTTGTCATTAAATTATTCGTCATATAATTGACATTTAAATTAATTTGATATTGATTTCTTGTATAGTAGTAAGAAACCACAGTAACTCCACCTTTTTGCACTATAACCGTTTGTGTTTTTGGAGCAGTAAAACCAGTATAGTTATTTAAACTTGGTGTAACAGTTGAATTAATTTCAGCTTCAAATGTCTCCGTCGTTTTGAGCGTGTAATTTTTTCCATCAGTATTCATTAAATAATGTTTTACTTGATATGTTGTAATAAATTTCGTTAATGTAAGTGCAGATGCAGTCACTGTATTATTACTATTTCCTGTATCTCTTACTCGAGCAATAATCGTTGTCTCTTCTTCAAACGTAAGCGAAATATTTGTTCCCTCTACCACTGACCAATTACTTCCTCCATTTGTAGAATATTCATAAATATAATTACTTGTTTTGCTTCCTCCATATATAATTGTGACTGTTTTAGTACCATCTGCATTTTCTTTAACATCATACGTTGGTATTTCTATATCATTTGTCTTTACAGTAATCATTGCTTCTGCACTCTTACCATTATTTGCATATACTCTTACTTTGATCTGATAATCTTTATTTTTATCTAATCCTGTAAATGTCTTTGTCGCACTTGTCTGTTCACTTGACCAAGCTCCATTGTTAATAGAGAATTGATATCCTCTGATACCCATTTGATCTTGCATTGCACTCGCTATCACACTAATACTCGATGATGTAATCGTACCTTCTTTTAATGTTACATTCGTAGGTGCTTGATTATCTAT
>ULRO01077245.1_pt1 | contig 13796 bp, 15 predicted proteins | sample 1955421 | NCBI WGS metagenome assembly ULRO01 (sample SAMEA4835682, study PRJEB28245) | human gut metagenome | biome: gut microbiome; material: fecal sample | place: Denmark | collected 2008 | reverse complement strand
AAATAGCGCTGGTACATAACTAAAGTTGAAATGTAAAAACTCTTTAATTGCTGAAATAATTGGAATATATAATCCAAATATTAATAACAATGTCGAACCAGAAATTCCTGGTAATACCATAGCTGAAATAGATACCATAGCAGCAACAAACATATAAAGAGCAAGTCCAATATTAAGTTTTGAAATATCTACTACATGTGATTCTCCTGAAATTGGATTAAAATAAGTAATTAATGCGACAATGGCAATTCCAATCAATGTAAAAATTAAATTGTGATATTTTCCTTTTAATGATTCTTTTTCCTCTTTTGCAATTAAAGGGATTGAAAATAAGATAAAACCAATAAATACAGAACTGACTTGATAGATATGACTTTCAAATAAATTGGTAAGTACTAAAACTGCTAATATCATACCAATAATCCAACCAATTCCTAATTTAATCAAAAAGAATAATGCTTTTTTCTTCTTAGCAATATCTCCAAATGCTAAATCATCTAATGAATTAATAAACTTATCATAAAATCCTAAAATAAAAGCAATGGTTCCTCCTGATACTCCTGGAACACTATCGGCAAGTGCCATACAAAATCCCCTAATTCCATTAATTATATAACTCATAAATTACCTCCATATATTATTTTATCATCTCTTGCTTCGAATTCAAAACAAATTCTAATAATTTTTCACATCCATATGTCACATCATCATATGTTTTATCAAAATTACCATAATACCAAGGATCAATAATATCCCTTGGCGTTTCTGTAAAATCTAGTAAACGATATACTTTTTGTTCTGAATCTGTTCCAATGATATCTAAAATATCTCTTATATTTTCTTCATCCATTCCTATTATATAATCATATTTCTCATAATCTTCTTTTCTCATATGCCTAGATATACGATCAGTAAATGGAATATGATTTTCTTTCAAAATTTCTTTCACTTCAGGATAAATAGAATTTTGATATTTTTCATTGTAAGCACTCGTTGCAGCTGAATCAATCCAAAAATAACTTTCTAATCCTCTCTTTTTCACACAATCTTTCATAACAAACTCTGCCATAGGAGATCTACATATATTTCCTAAACATACAAATAAAATTTTAATCATATATGCCTCATTTCTATCTATTTTGTATAATTTTATTATACTATAAAGAAAGAAAAAAATCATATTACTTTTATTTCATGCTAGTAGGAGCTAAAAAAGTTTATGTTTTCACATAAACTTTTTAAAATGTTACATACCTTTTTGTATTATATAATATTCCATTAATTTCTATATAAATAGAATACTTTCCTGATAATCCCTCGCGATTAATATATTTGGTAACAGAAATACCATTTTTCGTTTCTTCTTCAGTAAATATATCAACACAAAGAGCAGTATAAGGTTTCTTACTGACAGTTACATGATAATATTTAGATTTCATATTTTGATAAAAGATAATATTTACATCATCTGTTCTTTTAAACTGTCCTTTTACGACCAAACGATCTTGTTCATTGATAATAGAGATATTATGCCGATTATATATTTTATCAGTTGCAATACTGTTTAAAATAGGTGTCCATTTTTCATCTGATACTTCTGTCTTTCCTAAAGTACCAATTCTTTTTGCTTCTTTAAATTCAAATTTTTCATTTTCTACATATAGGCTCATTTTTTCGACACGATAATTATTAGTTGGCAAAACAAGTTCAAACACAACTTCATTATCTATCAATTCAACTGTGTCAGACTTCAACTCAGCATTTTTGCTAAATCCCGCAGGCTGATTGGAGTTTTCACCATCCACGTAAACAATTCCACCAGAATGAACGATGTAATGATTTTCTTCTATATAATCAACATCAGAGATATATGGTGAATAAAAATCACTTCCACGTTCTTTTCCGTATTCCCATACTTGTTCAATCGTCATATCTTTAGTATTAATTTCATACATAACGCCTCTTGTATAACTATCAGAAGCATCAACATATTCATCTTTGTTTTTTGATTTATTATTTCCATTATCTAAAATAAATACATAGCCTGCTGGAGTAATCATTGCTGCATGTTGACTCCACTGCCATTCAAAATCATCTCCAACTGGTGTAAAGAAATATTTTTGATATTCCTCACTCCAATTCATAGGATCCCCAATAATCCAATTCAACTTACCATTATCGTAGTCGATATTAATGACTGCATCTTGATGCCTGCCAGATAAAGTAATAGAATTGGTCTTTTTATCATACCAAACAGAATTATTATGAAACCAATCATAACTAATCCAATTTTCACTCTTTCCATCTTCCATATTTAAAATTTTATTTAAATGATATTCTTTTACTATCTTTCCTGTATTTCTATCTAATTCAACAATATAATCCTCTACTGTGCCACTTTCAAAATCATCACTTGCTATCAATAAATTTCCATTTTCCATTTCATAGTAATCGTGATGATATCCTCCTGGAAGTGAAAATTCAGTATATATTTTTCCTAATAAATCCATTTCATACAAACCTGTCATATAATATGGATTATTGACTAATCGCTCAGTACTTACTAATAAATGTCCATTTTTTAAACGATCAATTTTCCATAATGCATAATTTGTTAAATACCAACGAACATCTCCATTTACATCATAAGCGCAAGTATATCCGGATGAAGATGGTGTATAAAAATATAAATCATTAGATAGTTTATCTTTATCTGCCGTTACTTCTGTTGGTAATATAAAATCATCAGGTAATGATTCTGTTTGAATATGATATGTTTTTTCTCTTTTTTTACCATCTGTTTCTATTGAAATTACTACTTCATTTTCTTGATTAGGATATAATCCATAAATGGGTAAATAATGTTCGGTATTAGCATCAAAAGTATGTTCAAATGTCGATAATTTATCTTCCCCTACAATCTTTACGGTCGGACTTACCTTTTCTTTTGTCTCAAATACAATAAGCGCTGTTAAAGGAGAATTACCATAGGGATTTAAAATGACGTTGGCCTGTTCAAAGGTATATCCCTCTGTTTGAAACTTTTTTTCTTTCTCTTTCTGTTCAAATATCATCAGTTCCTTTTCCTCTGCTGTTTTGGTATTTGTATTTTTATGATTGCAATACAAAAGTACGATTAGCAATAAAATCAATATCAATATCAAAACAGATAAAATGATTTTAACAGTTCTTTTTCTATTTTTCTTTTTCACAAATATCACCTCATCCTCATTGTAAAAAACAAGATAAAAAATCACAATAAATTTGAGGTTGAAAAAAACTCAACCTGAAGTTGAGTGTCTATTTACAATGATCAGAAAGCATTAATGGAATTTTATACGTTGTAATCTTCCCATTCGAATTCGTTGCTTCAATTTCTAAATGAAGACTGTTATCTTTTGATATATTACAAGTATTCTCATAATGATCAACATGTAACTCAATCATACTTGCAAATTCTTTTATCGTAATCGGTTCTGATTTCTGATAATGATACCTACTAATCTCTGTTTTAGACTTACCATTTTCTTCATATAAAATACATAATAATTCTTGATATTTCTGTTTGTCTTCTTCTCCACAATAAGAAATATTGGAAATATAAATAGATGATTTACTCTCCGTGTATGCAATACTACCATACAGTGTAAAATCATCACAAGAAGCTGTCAATTTTTTAAATTCAAATCCATCTTGTCTTGTAAATAGAAAAATCAATAAAACAAGTAGCAGAACAAGAATTCCAATAATACTTCCTATCACCCATTTTTTGGTATGTTTTTTCTTAGGATGTTTGGTATTTAAAAAATCATTTAAATTCATATGATAATCTTCACAAATCTGTTTTAAAATGGCAATATCTGGCATATTCTTCCCATTTTCCCATTTGCTAACTGCTTGATATGTCACTCCGTATTTTTCTGCAAATTGTTGCTGACTCATATGGTTTTTGGTGCGTATATCACGTATAAATTTTCCAATTTTCTCTTGATTCATCGTATCACCATATTTATTATATCAAAAATAAAAAGACCATAAAAGGTCTTATACTGCAGTATATCCACCGTCAATTGGAAGAATCACTCCAGTTACGTAACTAGCTTCATCACTTGCTAAAAAGATAGCCCCAGCATTTAACTCTCCTTCATGTCCATATCTTCCGACTGGAACTGTTGCTTTCATATAATTTGTAAATGATTCTGTAATTAATGTCTCATGGGTTAATTCCGTATCAAAATATCCTGGACAGATTGCATTACATGTAATTCCGTATTTTGCAAGTTCTGCAGCTACAGCTCTTGTAAAATTAATTACTCCACCCTTAGATGAATGGTATGCAACTGTATCCATTGCCATATTACCAACCATTCCATACATAGAAGCAATATTGATAATTCTTCCATAATTATTTTTCTTCATAATATTAGCAAATTCACGTGTTACATAGAAAACACTATTTAAATCAGTATCCATTGTAAATTGCCATTCTTCGTCAGTCATATTTAAAACACCATTGTTTTTTGCAGAACCTGCACAATTGACTAAAATATCAACTTTACCAAAGAATTGTTCTGCTTCTTTCGCTGCATTTTTAATTTCCTCAGGATTTGTAACATCACACTTAATTGGTAAACAACGAACTCCTAATTGTTCTAATTCTCCCTTTAATTCTTCTAATCTTTCTAAACGTCTTGCCATAATTACTAAATCAGCACCTTGACTTGCAAATCCTTTTGCCATTTGTTTTCCAAGTCCACTAGAAGCACCAGTAATAACAGCTACTCTTCCTTTTAAATTAAACATTCATCATTCCTTCTTTCTTATTATGTATTTACACCTCTAGTATAACATGTTTTAAAAGAAGGATACAATAAAACATAAAAAAACTGTAAAATCATTTTACAGTTTTGAGAACGTTTTTGTCACAATAAATTTAAATGCCATAGCTCCATACTTTTTTTCTTCTTTTTCTGTATACCAATGGTGAAAGGTTTCTTTTAGAATGTCGTTAATAGAACGATAGCGATATTTAAAATCAACATCGAAAAAATCTGCATACATATCATAGAATGTCTTGTAATGGGCCACTCCTACTATCTGCACCAATACACATTCTTTTAATTCTGGTTCTAAACGAATTAAGATTTCATCTCCGATTTTTAAGTGTCTACCAACACGATCATATAAACGATAACCATGTGTTTTCACACCACGTTTGATTTTGTCAAAACCAGAGCTATTCATATTCATGATATACCTCATAGCTCAACACCTTCCTATTCTCAGTATGTTCCTATATATCTATTATATCAAATTATGTAAACAATAAACAATATTTTTTAAAATCAGACTGTTTACTTGACATTTTTCATTTTCAATTTATGAAACATATTTCGTTATAGGTTTTCCAAAAGAATTTTGGATTCCAAGCAGACTACGTGAGGAAAAGACACAAAAAAAGGAGATAAATTATATCTCCTGTAATAACCTATGGAGCGGATGATGAGAATCGAACTCACGTAGTCAGCTTGGAAGGCTGAAGTTCTACCATTAAACTACATCCGCATTTCAGTAGGCACTTTTAATTATACGTGATTTTAAAAAAATGTCAAGCATTTTCTTTCAAAAAATGGTGGAACTTCAGCAAAACCTTTCATTTACAATAAAAAAATAAATAATTTTTAATAAATTTCTTCACTTTTTCTAATTATTATCATTACTTTCCTGCTTCTTATTTCTCATATAATCAACTGCATCCTCGTAAATATCATACCATTTAATCTGTACACAGAAACGTTTTTTCTCATAAAGTGGATTATAATTTAAATTTCTGGTCATCGGTTGACAACATAATGGACCAAAATGGACACCGGTAAATTCAACATCTTTTTTTGATTCAATCATCTGAATGAGATCTGCAGTAGGAATAAAAATAAAATCATTGAGTACCCCATAAATAAGACCATCGACACATTCATTAGAATTTCTACCCATTAATATAAAACGATCAATGGCTTGTCTTATTACATATGGATGGTTTAAACTACGATTTAATTCCTGTATTTCTTCTTTGTGCAGTTCCTTATACTCTCGCGCAGACATTCGATAACTGCCTTTTCCATTCGTCGTACCATCAGCATAATGATATTTCAAATAAGTCATTACATTCTCTCTTCCAATCTTCATCTCAATCAAGAAATGGACAAAGGTCGAAATACCTTCTACATGCATTGAATTATTAATGCCTTTTTTAATACTAATCTTTTTTTCGACTTTTCCAATCTGGATTACCATATCATATTTCTTTTTATTCTCATCCACATGTGCCTTTACTCTTCTCCATTTTGAAATCTTGCCATACAGTTGATAAATCATATTTTGATAAGCAGGCTCCAAGTCTTTCACACGTTTCCCATTTAACTTGTCTGCAAAACATATCTCATTTTGAAATCCATCAACTTTATAATCAACCACATTTATCACCTCCTATGATTATTCTTCTATATTACAATCTACAATTCCTGCAACAAAGAAAAAAAACTTGCATTTTTTTACAAGTTTTTTATACCTACCAGATTTCTTCTTGTACTCTAAAGAAACAATGTTTTTCATTTTTTACTCTGTAGTAACAACAAATAAAACAATTCTACACCAGATTCTTTTATACAAAAACTCTTATTATTTTAAATTAGCCTTATAAAATGTTTCAATTTTATCAAATGGAATGATATCCATACGATCATACAAATCTGTATGAACTGCTCCAGGGATTAATAATAATTCTTTATTCTCTTTATAATGTCTTTTTTCTGTCATATTGCGATAAGCATCTTTTGAAAAATAACAGGAATGGGCTTTATCACCGTGAATCATGAAAACAGCACTGTGAATTTCATTAGTATAAGTTAAGATTGGCATATTGATAAAAGATAAAGAAGAAGTAGTATTCCAACCATCATTAGAATTTAAAGAGCGTTTATGATATCCTCTTTGCGTTTTATAATAATCATAATAATCTTTGACAAAAAATGGAGCATCTTCTGGAAGTGGATCAACAACACCACCTGCTTTTTGATAAGTTCCAGTTTGATAGTCTTTGATTCTCTGCTCATTTAATTGTTTTTTTAAATTATAACGAGCATTTTCATCCATTGCATCAAAATAACCATTCGCATTCACACGACTCATATCATACATAGTAGAAGTGACTGTTGCTTTGATTCTTGTATCAATTGCAGCAGCATTTAAAGCCATGCCACCCCAACCACAAATACCTAATATTCCAATACGTTCTGGATCTACATTTTCTTGTACAGATAAGAAATCAACAGCTGCTTGAAAATCTTCCGTATTGATATCTGGAGATGCAACAAAGCGTGGTGTTCCCCCACTTTCTCCGGTAAAAGATGGATCAAAAGCAATCGTTAAAAATCCTCTTTTAGCGAGTTCTTGAGCATATAATCCTGAAGATTGTTCTTTTACAGCACCAAAAGGGCCACAAACAGCAATAGCAGATAATTTTCCTTGATATTCTTTCGGCTCGTATAAATCAGCTGCTAAAGTAATACCATAGCGATTATAGAATGTAACCTTTCTATGATTGACTAAATCACTTTGTGGGAATGTCTTATCCCATTCATTTGTTAAATTTAAAGTTTCTTTCATATTTCCTCCTTTTATTTTACATATTCATTGTAACAATTAAAGTTTACTTTAAGTCAAGTTTTTTTGACAATCGTAACGATTTGTCGGATCAGGTGATATGTGTTATCAAAATACAATCATAATATGCATGAATCATTTTATTTTATAAAAAACAAAAATAACTTACATTATAGCAAGTTATTTTTATAATACTCTATTCATGATCAACCCACGCTGCGACTTGTTCTTTTGCACTTCTTACTTGACTACCTTTGATGGCAAGTCCTCTACCAACCTGAGCACCATAACATACTTCTTGAATCTGACTTGGGATACAAGCAAAGCCAGAACCCTCATGGGTTACAAATGGATAAATGTTTTTCCCTGTAAAATCAATATCTTTTAAAGCTGTTACTAATTCTTCTGGCATATACCCCCAATAAACTGGACTACCAAGATAAATGACATCATACTGAGATAGATCTGGTACTGGTGATACAATTGGGGCATTATGAGTCTTTTGCCTTTCACTTGCTTCTTCAATACAAGTCTGATAATCTTTAGAATAAGATACTTTTGGTTCTACTTTAAATATATCAGCTCCTGTTAGTTCCTTAATATATTCTGCAAGAACCTCTGTATTCCCTTTTTCAATAAACCCTACAGCATAGTTTTCATCTGCTCTACTAAAATAAATAATGATACTTTTACTCAAATTTATCACTTCCTCTATTTCCTTTTATATTCTGTTTATCAATAAAAGTATTTCTTATTACAAAGAAAAGAAAATATGTAAGAAAAGAAACCATACAAGCAATAGCAAACTGACCTAAGTAAAATAAATATGGATTTTGATCATAATCAAAGAACTTGAATTGTTGCAGTAAAAATAAGTCATTCCAAAGTTCAGTCTTTATAAATGTATACAATCCAAACATGATGAATAGTATCATCACAAAATAATATACATATTCAAAAGTACTACTCTTCATCTTTTTATTCATTTTTGTAAGCATCACATTCAAGTGAAGCCCCAAATGAATAGCCATAAGTAAAAATCCCCATGAAGTAGAAAACATATGTAAATTACGACCAAACATGGTTGTTTTAAAGTGTAAGAAAGAAAATACATGGGATGAGATCATGATACTACTTACGATAATTCCTATCATTGTGATAAACAAAAGGGTGTTTATGATGATTTGGAAGGTTCTATAAAATGAATATTTGCCTTTCCATATTGTTTTATACCATTTCATATTTACAATATGGTGTAACAGGAAGAAGGTAAAAGTAATAACACCGATCACTTCATGCGTCATATTTCCTGTGATATGATATCCCATTAAAATAATAAATAAGATAAACATGATGAAATCGATTATAATTCTCATATTCTTTTTCATATTAGAATCCTAAACCTTGTAACCAATCTACTACATCATCTTTTGAATTTCTAGCATTGTCTCCATAAATAGAAAGGCCTTCAGTAACAGTTGCATTTGGCTCTTCTTCTTGAATGTTTGCTGGTGTACCTGATAGTCCTGAACCACCATGCGTGATAAATGGTACGATGGTCTTTCCTGATAAATCATAAGTATCTAAAAATGTATAAATTGGCATTGGCATATCTCCCCACCAGTTTGGATAACCTAAGAAAATCGTGTCATATTGGTCTATATTTTCTATCACTGTACTTAGTTCTGGTCTTGCATTTTCTTGTTGCTCTTCTTGGGCATAATCAACTAATTCATCATAATCTTCAGGATAAGTTTGAACAGTTTCTAATTGGATTAGATCTCCCCCTACTTCATCGTGAATAAAGTTTGCCACTGCTTCCGTATTACCACTCATGGAAAAATATAAAACTAATACATTGGAACCATCCGTTACAATATTATCTGCATTATTATTACTTTCATTCTCTTGGGCAGAGTTGTTAGATTGGTTATTGTTATTAGATGTCTCTTGCTTATTTCCAGAAAGCATATAAATTGATATTCCGGCTACTGCAATAACAATTAAAACAATCATTAAAGTCATTATTTTTTTATTCATTTTCATCCCTCCTATTTATCATATTTATCATATTATTTTTTAATATTCTTTCTTTTTCTTCCGATGTGATATCCATACGGTCAATTGCATCTAGTATTTCTTTAGTTGCACCTGCAGGCATAATTCCCAGTGGAGCATCTGTTCCAAAAACCAAGTGGTCGATTCCAAAATAATTTTTAGCTAAATCTAATGCTTCTGGATTTCCTAAAATTGCAGTATCGACGTAAAATTTCTTAAAATCAGACTCTTTTTCTTCTCCTAAAATATACTTAATTCTTCCAGCAAAGAATGGTATCATTGCACCAGCATGATGGACAATGATTTTTAAATTAGGATATTTTTGAAAAATTCCTTTTTCTACAATCTGCAGCATTGCCTGTGATAATTCATATTCCCAACTAAATACAAGATTGTTATCCGGTTTTCTGTTATCAAATACCGGGTGTAACCAAATAATTAAATTATGTTTGTTAGCAATTTCATATATTTTTAAATACTCATCATCGGCAATACTCTTTCCTAAAGCTCTTGTAAACAGTTGAATACCAAATAACTCTTTATTCTTTACGACTTGGTTTTCCATAATATCAATGGCTCCATCGATATGATTCATGGGTATCATTGCTACTCCACCATAAAATAGATCCTGATTTTCTCTTATTGTTTCAATGAGTTCTTCATTTGCTTCTTTGCAAAGTTCATAAGACATATCTTTATCAGTATAATCTTCTGGGTTTACATTCACATAAGATATGATTTGTTTTACATGAGGAGTCATTGTTTCTCTTCTTTTTGTGATATCCGTTAATACTTCATTTTGAATAAATGGTAAGTACTTTGGAATGTCGGAATTTATTCTTAACATCTTTTCATAAAACTTTGGCAATAATACATGAGCAAACGTATCAATTTTTTGCATATCATCATACTCCTTTCCAATTTGATTGATCTAAAGACTCTTCCCTAAATGATAGGCTTCTTCCATATACTGTTTTTCTGTACTAGCACCTCTATATCCGTATCCTTTTGCTAGTATCATACCTTGGTTTTCCAAGTTTAAATAATCAATTAAAATATCAATATGTTTTTCTATTCCACTCATAACTTGTTCATCGTTATTCCAAGCAGTTGCGATAAAAGCTGATTTTAAATGTTTTCGTTGTATTTGTCCATTTCTAGAATAGAATCGATCAATCGCACTTTTTATTTGAGCAGAAAAGCCAAAGTAATAAATTGGAGTCGCAAACACAATCATATTTGATTCCAAAATGGTATCTAAAATCTTTGGCATATCATCTTGAAAAGCACATGGGCCATTCATTCCACAACGATCACATCCAATACACGGATGAATCCTTAAAAATGGCGCATCAAATCTTGTTATTTTATGTCCGTTTTCTTCGGCACCTCTTATAAATTCATTCACCAAAGTATTAGAAGTACCATTTTTATGGGGACTTCCTGTTAAAACTACAATCTTCATTTTGTCACCTCATCAATGCAGCTTAATGCATTTAACGCTCTAGGATAACCAATATATGGAAGTAATTGTGTTACTGTTTCAATTAAAAATTCACGTGTATTTCCAACATTTAAATTACCTTGAATATGTCCTTTTACTTGTGGCTCACAACCTCCTAATGAAATCAACATAGCAAATGTCAATATTTCCCTTGTCTTTATGTCTAAATATTTTCTTGTATAATAATCTCCAAAACAATTTGCACTTAAATAATCTTGAATATGTTTCTCATCATCTGGCGCATTCTTTCTCATAGTTTCAATATTATCATTTCCGAATATTTCTTTTTGCGTTTTTAATCCTTCTTCAAATCTATCTTCGTAAGAAACCAGTTTTCCCCCTGTCACTGGAAGTTTTACTCCATTTGCTTCTAATACTTGATTTGTATCGTAAATAATATCAAACACTCTTGCAATACCACAATATGGTACAGCTTGGTAAACAATTTCCATAATTTCTTCCGGGGCAATTCCAATATTTAATCCCGCAGCTAAAAATACTTTATAACGATCTCTTGTATTTTGTGCAATCATACTTGCCAAAATAATCATCCATCTTAACTTTTTATCATAGTTCCCATGTTCATAAACTTCATCAAAAGCGAAGTTTAAGAATGTCTCAACATATTCTGGATTTGTCTCTTCCATTGGTCTCGTTTCTCCTGCTGGAGCATATTTCACATCATTAAATATTTCGTCGTGATTTTCTAATGCATTTTTTGTAATACTCATAAAGCATTCCTCCTTAATTTTCTAATTTTTCAATTGTAATTTTTCCAGATAAGTTTTCTATCTGTTCTATTCCTTCAGTAGCATTTCCTAGTTCATATAAACCACTTGCTGAACTAAATGAATCATAAAACATGACAACGTCTCCCCAAGGTTCGTAATATGCAAGTATTCCTGCTTTTCCACCATTTGCCCTAGGCGTATTATTAACATCTAGCCCCTTTACAGGATAGAATATTTTCTCATTAGAACTAAAATTTTCTACTTCCATTGTAAGTGGTAACTGTTCATATAAATCTTGGGCTGCTTCACTCTCATTTAACTCAAATGTAATTTTATGACTTCCATCACCTACGCGAATCCTCATTGTTTCTACTGCCTCCTCTTCTAATGAATCATTACTTTCTTCTTTCCTATTTTCATCCACTACAGTATTTTCTACCTCATTTGTATTGCTCGTATGATTTTGATTTAAAATAAAATATCCAATTCCAATCATCATCACAATTGCTATGATTATGATAATTACTTTTCTCACCTGTTTCTCCTTATCCTAATAATTTCTTGATTCCCATATAAGCTAATTCGTAAATAGAATAATGTGGGTATTTTATACCAGCTTGTTTCATGGCTATTTTCTGTTTTTCTGTTAAAACTGCATATGGATAAATACCAAACATCAATGGGAAAAATGAGTAGATAAATTCTGTTACTTCTGTTTCTGACATTTCTGGAAAGAATTGTTTTAAACAAAGTTTGACAGCTCGAATTGCATTCCCATATGACTTTTTAAATTCAATTAATTTTTCTATTCTACTATTTTCTTCTAAGTCATACATGTTCATAGACAATAATTTTAATAAGCGTTCTTTTTGTTCAATTGTATGAGCTAATAATTTTGCAAATTCATCTTTTGTTAAAACCTTGTTTTTTTCTCTGATTTCATTTAGCTCTACTGTCCATTTTTCATATTCTTTTTGAAACATAGCTAAAAAAATCTCTTCTTTGGTTTCGAAATAATTGTAAATAGATGGTCTAGAAAATGTTGTTTGTTCGCTGATAAATTTCATAGTAATATCTTTAAATTGATATTGATCATATAACTTTTCACAAGCTTTGATAATTTCTTCTTTTCTAAGATCTGCATGTTCTTGATGCATATTCTTCCTCCCTTCTGACACTGTGTCAATTTTATACAATTTCATTATATCTTTATTCTGACACTGTGTCAATACTGCTGTAAAAAAAATTACGAACTATTTCGTAAGTCTATAAAATATTTGTTCGTGCCTGAACATCAAAATCAGAATAATTGGCAATAAAATAACATCCTTCTTGATGATAGAATGGCTTTTTCCAAATAAATACTCATCAGAAATATGATCAAAATAGAAATTGTAACTCCATTGTCTCTAATCTTCTCTATAAAAGTTTTTAAAGCCAATCACATAATCTGTGAGTAACTCCACAGTACTGTGTTTTTTCTTACTTCTGTTATAATTCAAAATATGATTGAATTTCACAAATTGTTATGTTATTCTACTATTATCGAGGTGATTAAATTGAAAAAGAATGCAAATAAAAAAGAACTAGTAAAGAAAGGAAACTCAACATTAAAAGAGTTTAAACAATTCATTTCTAAAGGAAATGTCATGGACCTTGCAGTAGGTGTTATTATTGGATCTGCTTTTGGAAAAATTGTTACATCAATGGTAAATGATATTTTAACACCCATCATTGGTATTTTAATTGGCGGATTAGATTTCTCAGCACTTCATATTAAAATTGGAGATGCAACCATTCAATATGGTATGTTTTTACAAAATGTCATTGATTTTCTAATT
>ULRO01005021.1_pt1 | contig 13913 bp, 14 predicted proteins | sample 1955421 | NCBI WGS metagenome assembly ULRO01 (sample SAMEA4835682, study PRJEB28245) | human gut metagenome | biome: gut microbiome; material: fecal sample | place: Denmark | collected 2008 | reverse complement strand
AAAATTTTTGATATATCAAAAGAAGATTATAACAAACTGTTCAATGAAAAATACGAAAATATTAACTCTTATTATGACAAAAAAATTGAACAAACCAAAAATCCTATACGTAAATTTTTCTTAAAATATCAGAAGAAAAAAAGTCTGAAAGCAACAAAAGCACTTGATAAAGAAACTATACGTGGAAAAAATGCTTATTATAGAGAAGTATCACGTATGGTAAACGAAAATGGAATAAAAAAACTAAAAAAAGATAAGAAAATCATAATCAATATGGAGAAAACTCCAATATATTTATTTCATGAACTCGGACACGCTAAAAATTTTATGGATACAAGACTTTCAATAGCGATGAAAAGTCTTTGGAAAAATTCTATTTTCCAAAGAAATGCTACAATATTTCTGCTGACAACATCTTTACTGACAAAACCGGAAACAAACAACGATGTAACTGCAAATAAAGAGCATAAAAATCCTCTATATCCTTTAGGTTTATTTATAAAAAACAATTGCGGAAAATTAATGACCATGATTCTTCTTCCTTCAGTACTCGAAGAGGGGTTAGCTAGTTTAAACGGACAGAAAATGGGTAAAGAAGTTCTAAAAGGGAAAGATTTAAACGTATTAACAAAGAGCCACTTAAAATCATTTGCGGGATACAGCGCCTGGGCTGCTGGAGCAGGAATTGCAGTATATCTGGCAAACAAAGTTCGAGATAAAATCGCAGAATATAAACCGGTACATTAACGATTAAATCTTTTTTCCCATAGATTTTGTTATTTTCGAATGAATCATATTTGCCTGATTCAAATACTCTGTTAATTTTTCATAATTTTGAACTTTTTCACCGTAAGGAACATTCATATCAACAAGCTCATCTACACTTTTACTTATTTGAGAAAGCTGCTCCAAAGAATCTGTTAATGTAACAACAGAATTAACTTTTTTAGAAATTTTTGCAAGTATTTGTCTTGATAAAAATGATTGAATTTTATAAATTACAGGCATTTTTTCTTTAAAATCCTGATGCGAAAATTTCTTCTTTTCACCCAGAACACGTCCTCCATACATTTGCTGCTTACGCAGAGTATCCAGCTCCTGCAATAATCTTTGCTTTTTTGCTTTAAGACCAAGGGCTTCATTCTGAGTTCCATAGTTATCCGCGACTTTAATTTTTGCATCCAAATCTTTTATTAAAGATTCACGTTCTTTGATTCTATAATCAATACTTAAATCATCAAGCTCCTCTCCTGAGCCAAAGTTTGTCTGATTAAGAATTGCCGAATCATAACCATTCAAGCGTTTGATTGGATTAGTTGCTTTATTTTTATCCAAATTAACATCTGATTTAGCAGCTCCCGATGGATCAAAATCCCCGCTAAAAGGATTAACAGCCGAAAAATTATACTTTTGGCTGAAAATATTACCTGTTATTTTATTGTTATTCCCGCTGCTATCCATACAAACATTTTAAACCAAGAAAACAAATTTTTTCACCATTAAAAGTATGATTTTACAAAATTTTAACTAATTTATAGTATAAACTTTTTTGTAATACAACAAAGTTCCCCAGATTGTCAAAACAATATTAGGAAGCCATGCAGCAAAAAATGGAGCAAGAGAACCGGCTTCACCAAACGAAATGGACAATGCTCGTACAACATAATATGCGAAAATAATTAAAATACTAAATAAAAATCCTCTGTTATATCTTACTCGCGGCGGAGTAATTGCTAATGGGACACCAAGCAAAACAAATACAATTGTAGTTAATGGTAATGCAATTTTATCAAAAAGTTCTATAGTATAAATTCTTCTATTTTCAGGAGTTATATTTGAAGATGCCAAATATTTTAAAAGTTTAGTAAAATTCATTTCTTTAGCAACATTTTTGTTCATCTCTTTAGATAAATCCAGACCAAACTTAACAACAGAATCTTCAAACAATGTTGTATTTAAAACTTGACCATTATCACCTATTGTATATGCTGCTCCTTTTTGGAATTTCCATCCTTCCGGAGAAGTTTTACCCTGTCTAGCTTGAAGGACTTGAATTGTATCATCCTTTGCCATATCCAGCACAGTTACATTATACAAAGTTTTCTTCTGACAAGAACCTACATAAAATAATCTTTTTAAAACACCATTATCATTTAATTCTTTAAAAACAAAATTTTCTTTACCATCCGGAATATTTTTTTGTCCAAGAGCCCATAATGCCAAATCTTTTGACTGCCTGTTCATAATAGGAACTATTGTTTCATTAATAAAAAAGCTCGATAACGACATAATAACTGCAAAAATAAAAATCGGTTTTGCAATTCTATTGAGCCCAATACCACAAGCTCTCATAACAGTAACTTCAGAAGACAAACTCAATCTGTTTAATGTCATTACTGTTGATAGCAATACACCCATAGGGATTGTCATAACAATTACAGACGGCAAGTTCAACAAAATCAATATAAATGCAACTTTAAACGGAATTCCGAATTTTGCAATTTGCTTAATCAAAGTAATAAATGTATCTGAGGCAAAAATAATTGTTGTAAACACAAAAACACCCATCAAAAACATTTCTATTACTTGTTTTAATATATATTTATCCAAGATTTTTGTATTATTATACTTATCTTTGATAACTTCCAGAATTCTTTTAAACTTAAGCATATTTTGATTCTAATCTAAAAAAAAGTTTTAAGCAAATATATTTAGTTAGATTCTTTCAAGATTAAAATAGTCTGTTCAATCTCTGTTTTTAAGTACCCGAGCTGCTCTTCAATACTATTTGGATTATAAATATAACCGGCACCACCATACGCCAGATATGGATTATATTTCTCCGCCTCACTCCTCAACAAAGCAATAGAACGAGCATGGGTACTCAATTCCATCAAACGTTTAAATGACACAAACTGACTTTCTGGTTTGTCAAGATACTTATCACGAAAAAAATCCGCATTTTTATTAAAATAAAAAACTTTTGCATTGAAAACTTGAACATTCCCATTGTTTTCAATCAAATCAAAAATATTTTCCAACATCGGAATAAATTCATTCAAATCATTTACATACTGCGAAGTTTTATCTTTTTTCTGGATAATATTTACAAATGCAGGATTATCTGACGGTACAGGTTTTAGTGCATTTTCAGAATTAAAATCTTTAGCCGGACGTGCTTCAATTATTTTATTATTTGGTTTTGCCGGTTCATAATTTCTTGTTAAATCGGGTAAAGTTCCGAGATATCCCTTCCCATCAGTATTTAACTTTTCTTTCGCGCAACAAAATGAACTATTTAAACAAATAGCACAAAACAATAATATTACATAAAAAAGTTTAAACTTACGCATATCACAATTATAATGATTTCAATACAAAAATCATCATTTAAGCAATGTAGATTGAAAATTTACCATGGGTAATCCGACAATATTTGCCAACCATCCTTCATAAGTAATGCAGCACACCACATTCCTCTACCATTTTTATTACAGCCATAATTACAACATGTACCTTTTTTCAAAAATTCCCTATCAAAATCACCTGGCACATTACACTCACTTGTCGTACGATAACCCATAGGCAACAAAGAACCATTTTCCCATAATTGAAAGAAAAATGCATCTTTCCCAAATTGATTTGGCTTTGTTAATACACCATTAATATCAACAACTATATCTGTTCTCCATCCACTTGTTGTTGCATTTGGTCTGTGGTCATAAAAAAATATATCAACACCATTTAACATAGTATATATACTTGTTCCCCCAAAACCTGGACGCATCAAAGCTAAACCCGTTTCACGCCTGCCAGAAACCTCTTTATAAGGAATTGAATCAGATGCACTCAAATCTTTCCAATGCTGCTTTGTACCAACTAAATAAGGTATTAAATACTTATCAGCCCAATTTGGAGAAGAAAAATCCCAACCACTAACTTCTTCATTATCAATAGTAGATCTTCTCAGTGCTTGATTTAATTGTGAATATGCACCTTTTAAACGAATAATAGTTTGTTGTTTTTGATATTTTGTTATTAACATTGGTATTGTCATTGCTGCTATAACACCGATTATACCAAGGGTTATGAGGACTTCGGCAAGGGTAAATGCTGCTTTGTTGTGAACGCGGTCATTCTGAGCGGATGCGAAGAATCTTTTGGTATGACTCTTTATTTTAGATTCTGAAACAGGTTCAGAATGACTGTGCGAGGTTGGATGTGGAAAATAATTTAAAATAAATATTTCTAAAGACCTTAGAATACTGTCAGAGTGAAGCTTTAAAAGGTTACCCCCCCCCGATTTTCTTGATATTACTGCATTTTAACATCTTAACAACTCCTTTTTGTCCATTATGCAACAATTCTAGTATAATACATTTTTTTAGATAGCACAAGTTATTTATTTTCTTCTTGTTGAACAAGAATAAGGTGTTGGATTACCGAATGGTACCATTTGTGGATTTGACTTATAATAATCTTTTTGATGTTTTTGACGTCTAAAATCATTTTGTTCCAGTTTATTGATTAATGAATACTTTGAACGCTGCTGACGATTTAAAGATTTTTTAAAACATTTATCTTCGTCTTCAAGCACTTTAGAAATTTCAGCTTTAATATTATTTACAATCCGCCTTTGCCTGATGATTTCCGGCTCCGCCACATTTGCACTTTTTAAAGCTCTCAGTTTAAAACTTTCTTTCATTAAACTCTGGAATTTTTCCTCATAAAATGAAGCATTTTGTTTAATTAATTCTTCTCTTTTTTGAATTTGTTCATCTGATAAATTTAAAGCATTATAAATTACAGCCCGTTCTTCCTGAAGTTGTTTGACATACTTTTTATACCTTAAAGCTTCTTGAGGAGCATTAATATCAGCATCTTTCGTACAAATTATTTTTTTAGCACTTTCAACCGAACAACCGCCGCCCGTTTTCCGGCAAGCGGACTGTCCACAATTTTCAGAAGAAGTTTTCGTTTGAATACACTCAGCCTGAACACTTATCCCTAATATTGCAAAACATAAAATTGTAAAAAATATTTTATTGCGCATAACATCTCCTTTTATTGTTCTATTTTCACACTAATAAAATAAATTTTCAAATATTAAATATTTATAGTAAAATCAGCTTATGGAAGACATAAATTTAAGAAATTATGCATACTTAGGTGATGCCGTCTGGGAATTATTTATTAGAAAAAAAACTATTTTAGAGACAAATAATGCAAAGAAACTGCACCAGATAACAACTAATCTTGTTAAAACCCATACACAAAGTGAACTTTTACATTTTATAGATACTTATTTAACAGACGAAGAAAAAGAAATCGCGCGCAGGGCAAGAAATCTGCCAATACCGGTTGGAAGAAAAAATATTCAAACCGAATACAGGCAAGCGACCGCATTTGAAACATTAATTGGTTGGTGGCACATGAACAATTCAATAAGATTAAATGAAATTTTAACGATTTTAAGTCCACAAATACAACCATAAAGCTTACGCCCTCACCCCTGCCCTCTCCCAAATTGGGCGAGGCTACATACGTAGGTATCCAATTAGTTACTCACGACTTCAACATCCACAGCTCCGCAAGGGTGCCACGCCGTACGGGGCAATATGCCACCAAGTATAATCTAAAGTAAGTATAATTGTCATACTGAGGCTTTTGCCGAAGTATCTTATAATCAGATTCTTCACATTCGTTCAGAATGACGAATTATACGTCATTGCGAGGAGGACGAATTTTCGGCAAGGTGGAGCGTAAGAGAACCTGTAAGATAGAGGGAAATGTTGAATTTCACGACTACACGAATAATACGTATCAGTCCGATGCGACAATCCATTAATAACCAATTATATTTGTCATGCTGAACTTGTTTCAGCATCTTAGGATAATAGATTCCGAAATAAATTCGGAATGACGAGTTTGCAAAAACTGAGATTCTTCGCTTCCGCTCAGAATGACAAACGAATATGTCACCCTTAAACTAAAAATAAATTCTGAATTGCATTATAAATAGGTTTTAACATATTTGCCACGAAGTACACAAAAATATTTTTAAAGACCTCTATAAAAGAGGTCTTTTTCATAATATACCCGGTTTAATTAATTATTGCCTGAAATTTATTCTTCTGTTTCATCCATCTTTTTAACATACATTAAACGCAAATCCTTATCATTAACTGCGCTTATTTCAAAATCAACATAATGATCATCAGTCGGATATTCACCTATTAAATTTTTCAATAAAATAGTATTTTTACCTAAATATCCCTTAGATGCAGTACCAACTTCTTTATATTGAGCAGTTCCGGCTCTTTTTGCAACTCTCAAAGTGTCTCCATTTGTTTGAACAAAAGCTCTTGATTCAAGTTGACAATCAAGGATTGAACCGTTTTTATCATCAGTTTCATTTATGTAGGTTTCTTCAAATAAACCGCCAGGATTATGCAGAGTTCGTCCATCTTTTGTTGTAATTGTAAAGTTACCTGATGGTATTCTTAATACACGCTTGCCATATGATTCATGGTTACCTTTATAGTCTAAAATTTCTGTATCATATACAAGAATATTCTTTGAAGACTCAAGAAGATTTATATCTCCAATTTCTCTTTTAGCATACTCCCAATCACGAGTACCCTCATAGTGAATAATATTTCTTTTTGCAGTTGTATCATTCTTATTTACATCAGTACTATCTATATCCCAGTTTTGCATATTATTAAATAAGCTATCTAACGGAATTGGTCTCTGGAACTTGTAATACCATTTGATAATAGTATCACCCGGATGGCAATAACCTGTAGTATCAATAATTGAAGCATTTGCATCTGCATTAGCTTCGGCATTAGCCTCAGCATCTGCATGAGCATAAGCAAAAACTTCCTTATCACAACTTGTTACAACAGAACCTGCAACAGGAAGAAAACATAATGCCATAATAGCATTTCTCATTACATTACTATTTTGTTTATCTTTATTACTTGTAAAATTTACTTGTTGATTATCAGAACGGACTTCAATACCATGTTGATTGTTATAAAATGTTCTTTTTGGTGTATTACATCCAATTGAATTAACTTGCATGACTGCCTCCTATTTATAAAACTGTTCATTATAAAGCCAAACAAAAATTATCTTGCTATTAAATATAATATAAAGATTCATTACAACAGCAAAAACCAAATAGCAAGCAGATTTACAGTGACATTACTAACTTTACAAACAGTAACAATTATTGTTCAGCAAGCTTTTCTCTAACTAATTTTTCAACTTCTGCTAAAATATCAGGATTCTGTTCTAAAAATTCTTTAGCCTTTTCTCTACCCTGACCTAATTTTTCTTCGTTATAACTAAACCAGGCACCTGCTTTTTTTACAATACCAAGGTTAACAGCAACATCTAAAATATTACCGATTTTAGAAATACCTTTACCAAAAATAATATCAAATTCTGCAGTTCTAAAAGGAGGAGCAACTTTATTTTTCAAAACTTTAACTCTTACATGGTTACCGATTTCACCATCTTCACCTTTTAAGCCTTCGGTACGCTTAATTTCCATACGAACTGAAGCATAATATTTTAAAGCATTACCACCGGTAGTAGTTTCTGGATTACCATACATTACACCAATTTTCATTCTTAACTGGTTAATAAAAATAACTGTTGTATTAGTTTTTCCTATAATACCTGTTAACTTTCTCAAAGCTTTTGACATCAAACGAGCTTGAAGCCCCATTTGCTGGTCTTCCATAGAACCTTCGATTTCAGCTTTAGGGACAAGAGCCGCAACAGAGTCAACAACAACAATATCAACAGCACCTGAGCGAACCAATTCTTCTGTAATATCAAGAGCTTGCTCCCCTGTATCAGGCTGGGAAATAAGCAAATCATCTACTTGAACACCTAAATTTCTTGCATATTCAGGATCAAGAGCGTGTTCTGCGTCAACGAAAGCTGCAATACCGCCTTTTTTCTGACATTCAGCAACAATATGCTGTGCAAGAGTTGTTTTACCGGAAGATTCAGGGCCGTAAATCTCAATAATACGACCTCTAGGGATACCGCCAATACCAAGGGCAACATCAAGAGATAAAGCACCTGTAGGGATAGCATCTACGTTAACTGTAGCCTTATCACCAAGCTTCATTATTGAACCTTTACCAAAATCTTTTTCAATTTTTTCGATTGCTAATTTTAAAGCTTTACTTCTTTCTTCGCTAACATTAACTGCCGGTGCTTCTTTAGCTGCCATAATGACTTTCCCCTATTCCCAAACGTAAACTTCTTTTTTCTTATAAAAACCTAATGCTACAGGCTTATAGCTATTTAACTCATTTTTTAATTGGTAAACTTCTTTATTCAAATCAACGATTTTTTGTTTCAAAGTTTCATTATCAGTTTTGCAACGAATCAACTCAACAACAACATCGTCCATACCTTCAAGCTTTTCGTCAATAACTTTAGCGATTTTGTTACTTAATTTGACTTCTAATTCTTGAAGAGTATTTAAAATACTTTTAACAGCAGCGCTATTGCTTTGAGACGAAGAAACACCGGCTGCAACAGGAGTTCTCACAGCAATAGGGTTTGACACAGTACCATTAACCTGCGCTTGAATTTTTCTAAGATTTTTCACTTCATCATAAGAAAAATATGTATGACCTTTAGCATTTTTACGAGGTCTTATAGCTGCTTTTTTACATAAATCAACAATTTCTTTATTGTCAGCCTTTAAAATAGTTCTAACTTCCTGTGGAGTTAAAGTTCTCTCATTCAATCTGTCTTTTATCATTCTTATCTATCCCTTAAAAAAACATTCCCAATATTATTTTATTACATTCATAAAAATCAGGCAAATAAATTTTAACAAACATGAAGAAATGTAAAGGGTAAAACCGGGCAAAATTACATCTCAGCAAAAAACTACCCGCTCCTAGCTTTCCATAAAGTAGAAGTGTAAAGTTAATTCTAAAATTTAGTATTCCATTTTCCAGCCTGACTCAATAACAGATGTAAGACATCCTGCAGCTAAAGAAAATACTCCATCAGTAGCAGGGCCTTTGGTACACAATGATGCAGCGGCGCCATAATTATTATCCGCACAACCACTCTGATAATCTGAAATGGAACCATCTCTATGCATATCCATGGAAAAAACATCTCGCCCTACAATATTAGGAGCAGCAGAACTATTGACATCAACAATCAAACTCATGCAAACGTTATTAGGGTTATGAAATGCACAAATTGCAGCACCATCCGCTGTCTGAATGCAATATTGAGCTATTGTCCCAGCATTATTACCATCAACAGTTTTGTAAGAATCAGCGGCAGTCCCGGCAATACATTCTCCCGTTCCACCCGCTCCGCAATTTGTTTGCACAGGAAGAAAATATTTATCAAACCAGTCTCTTACTCCAGTGTTACAATTACCGCCACCGTCCTTAGTACAGGAAATTGCGGTTGTATCATAAAAATTGTCAACATGCTCAATCTCCATAATGGTTTGTGCCGCAGAGGAAATTTTTGAATATGTTTTTTGCAACTGAGCAGTAAGCAGTCTTTTTTGGTAGTTTTTCATTGTTGCAGGAACTGACAACGCTGCAACAACCCCGACTATTCCCAAGCATATTAAAACTTCTGATAACGTAAAAGCTTTTTTCATTCTTTACCTTTCAAATTAGTAATCCATCTTCCATCCGGCTCTCATAATTCTAGTCAAGCAACCTCCAGAGCCTGGGTTGCTACAATTATTGGGATTATTATCATTATCCAAAATTCTACCATCATCTGAAATCCTAACCCAAAATACATCTCGACCAGTTGTATTAGGTTCAGATGGACCATTAACATCAATATTAATCTCTGCTATTTTATTTGCAGGACTATATCGCATACACATAGCAGCACCATTAGTTGTTTGAACACAATAATCACCTGCCAAAGTCCCTGCATTTACACCATTAATAGATTGATAACTTGCAACCGCACAAGGATTCGGTTTGCCGAACCCGCAATCTCTTTTGATTAGTTTTAAATAAGTATTCAAAAAATATCCCGCACCAGCCTGACATTCTCCTTTTGCACGATTAGTACAAGAAGTTGCAGCAGCAGCAGTTGTTTCGCTAAAATGTGCAGTCTTTTGATCATTCATAATCGCCTGAGCAGCATCAGAAAGCTGAGAATAAACTTTTCTTAATTGAGCAACATACATTCTGTTTCTATAATTTTTCATTACAGCCGGAACTGTTAGAACCGCAATAATCCCAATAATACCAAGTGTAATTAAAACTTCTGATAATGTAAAAGCTTTTTTCATCATTTACCTTTCAAATTAGTAATCCATCTTCCATCCGCTATCTATCAACGCATTTAAACAGCCACCCGGAGCCTTAAATATATGATCAGAAGCACCTTTTCCACATTTTGATGCCTCAACTCCATTCGCTCCATCCGCGCAGCCACTACCATAATCTGAAATTGAACCGTCTTTGTGAATATCCATTGTAAATACATCTAAACCTGCAACATTAGGTTCATCTTTACCATTAACATCCACAACTAATGTTGTACATGTAATTGCAGAATTAAAAGTACCACAAACAGCGGCACCATTAGCCGTTTGAACACAGTAATCTCCATAGGATGTACTTTGAATTGCAGTACCATCCATTGTTTTATAAGCTGTAGCAACACAAGCATTTGTGTTATTCGTATCACCACAATTGTTTTTTATAGTTTTTAAATAATTTGTTAAAAAATATCCTATACCTTTTTCACATTTACCAGCGTTAGGATCAGAGCAGGATAACATAACACCACCTGTTGACTCATAAAAAGAACCTGCCTGTTCATCACTCATCATTGTTTTTGTAGCATTTGACAGCTGAGAATAGACTTTTTGTAACTGGGAAACATACACTTTACGACGATAGTTTTTCATTAGTGACGGAATTGTTAAAACCGCAACAATTCCAACGATTCCGAGAGTAACCAAAACTTCTGATAATGTAAAAGCTTTTTTCATTTCAAACCTTTCGTTTAGTAATTCATAACCCAGTTATCCTGAATAAGACGGTTTAAACATCCGTTTCCATACTGGTCATTCCCGCAATCTGAAGCAGCCGCATGACTCATTATAGTATTGTTTTTAGCATCTATTCTAAACCAGAACATATCTCGCCCACCAATATTTGGGCCATCAAGAGAATTTATATCAACAGCAACAATACATTCTGCAATATCATGAGCGCAAGATAGTGCAAGAACTTCACCGCTGGCAAGTTTTACATAAGCGTAATTCTTAATTTGATCAAGACTACCAGTCTCTGAATTGTTTATCTTACCGTATTGATCAGCAAAAGGAAATGATTTATCAAGAGATGCTTTTTTGAAATATTTATCTAAAAATTCCTGCTGAGCATTTTTGTCAGACATGCTGTACCTGGTCTGCTGAAAATATGAAACATTACTGTCAACGCAAGACCGCTCAACAGCTTCTGACAACATTTCGTATACTCTTTTTAATCTGGTTGTATATATCTTTTTATGATAATCTTTCAAAAATCCCGGTAGAACAAGCATTGCAATAACCCCGATGATTGTCATCGCAACCAGTAATTCACCAACAGTAAGGGCTTTCCTCATAACATAACATCCTGCTTTATAAATACGTATATTTAAAATTATACTACTTTTTCCCGCTCATTTCAAGTGCATAACAAAAGGAGTTGTACAACAAATCGTACTAACAAAAGTTAAAACATCACTATCTAACTGGCTCCAAGGACTGAAATAAAAAATATCAAAAGGCCAAGTAAAACTATTTCAATGCCATGCGTAACGGAGTAAATGTCATCCTGAACTGACTAGAAATTACATTTTTGTAATTTTAAACTCGTTTCAGGATTCAAGCGTCAAAGAAATAAATTCCTAGCCAAGTTCAAAATAACGTAATAATATGTTCAATATAATAATAAAATTCCCAAAACACAGGAACCTTCCTCCAAAGATTGACAGAATGACGTGTTTTCCTCGCACTTTAGGAGAAAGGCCCAAACCTGTTATTAGATAATCTGAAATTATCCTATTTTTTCTTCATAATCAGAACCGCCAACAATTCTTAAATGCCTGTTGTCGCCCTCACCAACTGATTTACTTTCCAGATTATGTTGTTCGACAAGTTCATGTTGGAGCTTTCTAATTTGTTGATTTTGCGGTTGCAATTCTATATCTTTTGCACCTGCAAGAACTTTTTCTATTGCAATTTTAGCTTCATCCAGAGCTTTTTCTGTTATGTCGTAAAATGTTTGTTTTTCATTCAATTCTGCAATATCCAAAGCTTCCTTGATTACTTTTTGAATCTGTGCCATTGAATTTGTTTTGACATAAAATATTTGAATACGGCTTTCTTCAGCACTACTCAAAACTTTGGCCCCGCCTTTGACAAAATTCTTATGCGCAATCACAATATCAGCGTCATCTAAATTTCTCGTTATTTCAGCATTCAAATCAAGTCGTTCTATAACCTTTTCTGCAATACTCCTTGATACAGCATACAAATAGATTTTTTTGAATTTTTTAACATCTTCAACATACTTTTGCCTTGAAAAACTGAACTTCAGACTTTCCGGATGTTCAATTTTATCATCCAACGCGTTTATTTTATCAATCACATTAGGCACTCTTGCAGGAACCGGACATTGCGGATTAGTAAAATCATAAACCTTATCAACCTTACGAATTTCCGGTCTGATAGGCCATCCTCTTAAGATATAATCAACAGCTTCTGATGTATTTTTGTAAACTGCAAGCGTATTTCTATCAAGAATTTCGATAACAATATCAAAGGTCGGCTGTTTCTCACGTTCCAAAACTGTTTTTTGTGAAGAACGGCGTTTAGCCTCATCATCACCTAACGTAACGGATTGAATACCGCCGACCAAATCTGATAATGTTGGATTCTTTATTAAACTTTCTAAACTGTTGCCATGCGCGGTTGCAATAAGCATAACTCCGCGTTCCGCAATTGTTCTTGCAGCTTGAGCTTCAGCTTCTGTACCTATCTCATCAACGACAATAACTTCAGGCGTATGATTTTCAACAGCTTCAATCATTATGTCTTTTTGATATTCAGGTTGTCTAACCTGCATTCTTCTGGCGTGACCGACTGCAGGATGCGGAGTATCACCATCTCCTGCTATTTCATTTGAAGTATCTACAATTACAACACGTTTGCCAAGTTCATCAGCAACCAGTCGAGAAATTTCTCTTAATTTTGTTGTTTTTCCGACACCCGGTCTGCCCAAAAACAGGATACTTTTATTCTGCAAGCAAATATCTTTTATACAAGAAATTGTTCCGGTTACAACTCGACCAATTCTACATGTAAGACCTACAATTTTTCCCTGCCTGTTTCTTATTGCGCTAATTCGATGAAGAGTTCCAGGAATACCGGAACGATTATCTGATGTAAATTCTTGAACCCTTGAGGTTATATATGAAATATCATCATAGTCAATATTTGAAGTATCAATATACTCTATTTTTCCGTCTGAGTGCCTTATTTCCGGAGGACGACCAATATCGAGCACAATCTCTATAACATCTTCCATTTTTTCATAGATAATGTGATGCTTGATTCTATCGGGTAAAATCTCCACTATTTTCTCTAAGTCATTTTGAAATTGTAAGTTGCTCATATATTCGCTGCCTTTCTATTTTGATTATAACAAAATATTTAATGGCTATTATTTTGCGAGTTATTATAGGGTATATCTTATATATATATTATACTACATGTAACGACCAAAATGCCATGTTTCTTCACTACACGTGTAATAATTTTAACAAAACTTTACAATTCAAAATAGGGTCTAAGGTAGATGCTGCAAGGCTTTCCATTTAAA